>LWDU01032534.1_pt1 | contig 141460 bp, 135 predicted proteins | sample 727161 | NCBI WGS metagenome assembly LWDU01 (sample SAMN04566230, study PRJNA314399) | hydrothermal vent metagenome | isolation source: deep sea hydrothermal plume seawater | place: Mexico: Gulf of California, Guaymas Basin | collected 2004-07-11
CTGGGGCTGATGCTCGACACGCTCTGGCAGCGCGGCACGCTGCCGTTCTAATACCGCCATCACTCGGGCCGAGTGGAAGCTATAATCCTTGTCGGCGGCTTCGGCACGCGGCTGCGGCCGCTGACGCTCGCGACGCCCAAGGCACTGCTGCCGCTTGCGAACGTGCCAATGCTCGAGCGACTGGTACGAAGCCTGCCGGAGCGCGTCACGAAGGTCGCGCTGGCGGTGCATCACCAAGCCGACGCGATTGCGGCGCATTTCGCCGTAATCGATTGCGGATGCGAAGTCATTACCGTGCCCGAGACGGAGCCGCTCGGGACCGGCGGCGCGATGCGCAACTGCCGCGAGCACATCACGGGAACCGCGCTGGTCTTCAACGGCGACATCGTCTCGTCGCTCGACATCGAAGCGATGCTGGCGCAGCATCGCGCGACCGGCGCGCTCGGGACGCTGGCGCTGTGGGAGGTCGATGACCCGAGTCGCTATGGCGTGGCGGATCTGGACGGCAATGCTATTATCGGCTTCCAAGAGAAGCCAGCGGCGGGCGAGGAGCGGTCGCGGCTGATTAACGCCGGGACATACCTGCTCGAGCCCAAGGCATTTGAGATGATTCCCGCCGGCCGCAAGGTCTCGGTCGAGCGTGAAATCTTCACGCAGCTGGCTGGTGCGGGGCTGCATGGCTTCCCCTTCGCAGGCAGGTGGATTGACGCCGGGACGCCCGAGAGCTATCTTGCAGCGAACGCGATGCTGCTCGAGCGTGAAGCGACGGCAGCGCATCCCGGCGCGAGCGTGCGCGGCAACGCGTTGATTGCGGCCGACGCGGAAATCACAAGCTGCATCGTTGGCCCCGACACGGTCGTCGGCGCCGGCGTCTCGCTCGACAAGTGCGTCGTGCGTCGCTCGGTGCTGCTCGCCGGCGCTAGCGCGACCGGCGCAGTCATCGAGGATTGTATTCTCGGCCCCGGCGTAGCCGTCGACAGCGACCGCAGCCGAATGGTGCTGGCGGCGGAAGGCGAGCTACGGTTCTAGCGCAGCTCCATTTCTATAAAGGGGCCGCAAGTGGCGCAGCATGAAGCTGGAGTTTGACGACGGAAAGCTAGAGACAGTTACGGCTGACGCACTGGCGGTGCCGGTTTTCAAGGACGAAACCCCGGACACGGTAGCGGCGTTGGTCGCGCCGCTACGCGACGCGGGCGAGCTGAAGGGCAAGGCGGGCGAGCTGACGCTGCTGCATTCCCCGGATGGCTTCGCCGCGCGACGGCTGCTGCTCATAGGATGCGGTGATGACTGGTCGACAGAGGTGGCCTTCGCCTTCGGCGGGCAGGCGGTGCGCGCGGCCGAAGCGCGCGGCTACGGGCGGCTGGCGCTGGCGCTGGAGGGCAACGCACGCAGCGCGGTCGCCGGCGCGGTGGCGGGCGGCTTCGGGCTACGGCGATACCGGCTCGAGTCGGACGATAACGCGCTCGAGACGCTGGTCGTCTGCGGCCCGCGTGACGGCGCCAAAGCGGGCTTCGTTGTCGGGGAGTGCGCCAACCTGGCGCGCGAACTGGCGTGCCTGCCAGCCAACGAGCTCGGCCCCGAGGAGTTCGCCGCGCGCGCGGCGGCCGACGGACCGGCGCATGGTCTTACGGTAACGGTGATGGGCGAAGCGGAGCTGCGCGCGATGGGCGCCGGCGCGCTCTGCTCAGTCGCCGACGGGTCGGCGCGGCCGCCACAGCTGGTGCGGCTCGACTGGTCACCTGACGGGGTTCCGAAGGAGCCGCACCTGTGGCTGGTCGGCAAGGGGATTACGTTCGACACCGGCGGGATTTCAATCAAACCGTCGAAGAACATGCAGAAGATGAAGTACGACATGTCGGGCGCCGCCTGCATGTATGGCGCGATTACCGCCATCGCGCGGCTCGGCGTGCCGCTGCGCGTGACGGGGCTGCTGACGCTGGCGGAGAACATGCCGTCGGGGACCGCGACGAGGCCGGGCGACATCGTCCGCGCGATGAATGGCAAGCACATCGAGGTTGACAACACCGACGCCGAAGGGCGGCTGGTGCTGGCAGACGCGCTCTGCTACGCCGTCGGCGAAGGGGCGACGCACATCATCGACTCGGCGACGCTCACCGGCGCGGTCACCTACGCGCTCGGCTCGACCCGCGCGGCGGTGATGGCCAACGACGACGCACTCGCGGGCCGCGTGATGGCGGCGGGCGACGCAGCGGGCGAACGCTACTGGCAGCTGCCGATGGACGCTGAATACGGCAAGCTGATGAAGGGCGAGCTGGCCGACCTGAAGAACGTCTCCGGCACCCCCGAGGCGGGGACCGTCACGGCCGCCAAGTTTCTCGAAGAATTTGTCGACGGCACTCCTTGGGTACATCTCGACATCGCCGGCACCGCCTGGGACAACAAGGGCAAGCCGCACCTGCGCAAGGGGCCGACGGGAATCACCGTCCGCACGCTGGTGCAGCTGGCCGAGACGTGGGCCGCCGAGGCGCGCTGAACCGCGATGGCGCTGCGCATTTTCCAGCGCGCGGTCGGCGCGCTGCAGATGAACGCGACGCTCGCCGTCGCGGACGGCGAGGCCATCCTGTTCGATCCCGGTGCCGAGTGGTCGCGCATCCTAGCAATGCTCGATGAAGGTGGCGCGCCCGTCAGGCGACTCATTGCCACACACGGCCATCTCGACCACGTCGGCGTCGCGGCGCAGGCGGTCGCCGAACTGGGGCTGCCGCTCGAGTGCCACCCGCTCTGCGCTGACTGGCTCGCCAACCTTGAGGGGCAGGCGCGCATGTTCGGGATGCCCGCCCCCGAGCCGATCGAGCCGGGTGGCTTTCTCGACGAGGGCGACACCGTCGCGGTCGGCGACACTCGTTTCGAGGTGCTGCACTGCCCCGGCCACAGCCCCGATTCGCTCTGCTTCTTCGCACCCGCCAGCGGCGAGGTGCCGCCAATGCTCGTTGGCGGCGACGTGCTCTTCCGCGACTCGGTGGGGCGCACCGACTTCGTCGGCGGCGACAGCGCGCAGCTGATGGTGTCCATCCGCGACAAGCTGATGCCGCTGCCCGACGAGACGCTGGTCTTCCCGGGTCACGGTCTGCAGACGACCATCGGCCGCGAGCGCGAGAAGAATCCGTTCGTTACCGGACGGCTGCGGCTCGCCTAATCACGGCGGCGCAGCGCGATGACCGCTAGCGCCGCCAGTCCCGTCATCAACGGGAGGCCGGGGGAATCTTCCTGCTTGGACGCTGGCGCACGCTCATCGAGCAGCACCACACTGGCGGAGTCAATCGGCGACATCCGGTCGGGCGCCGCGACGAGGCGTACCGCGAGCGTCTGGTTGCCCTTCGCCACTTCTGGCGGGACGCGGATTTTCCAGTACGTCCAGTCGCCTTGCGGGGACGTGTCGGTAGCAGGGTACCATCCCGAGGCGCCGAAGCGCACTTCGACGCCGCTGGCGACGGGGGAGCCGCTGGAATCGGCGCCCCCGTAGAGCCAGGAGGCGTTGTGGATTTCAGGCTTGACCTCGACATCGGTACCATTCACCGTCTCGTAGCGCGGCGGGATGGTCCAAGCGACCTGTAGGAGCGGGTCAACCTGCCCCGCCACTTCGACGAAGGTGCGGGGGTCCGCCTGCCCGTAACCGTATTCGTTGTCGGGCCGCGTCTCGAGCAGCGAGCAGTCGTTGGTGTAGAGGTCACTGTCATCGAGGATTTCGCGCTCTATGGAGTATCCGGCGACGATGGTCTCCTTGACTTCGGCCGGGGTCAGGTCGGGGTTCGCTTCGAGCGTCAGCGCGACGATGCCCGCCATCAGCGGCGTCGCCATGCTGGTTCCCGATTTCGAGGTGTAGCCCGTTACCGTCCCCTTGTTGGGCGCCATGATATTCGAGCCGATGGTCGCGACGTCCGGCTTGACGCGGCCATCGGATGTGTAGCCGCGGCTGCTGTAGACCGCCAGCGAGAGGTCCTTGTCGAGCGCGGCGACGGTTATCGGCAGCCGCGCATCGCCCGGCGAGTCTATCGTGTTGCAGCCCGCGACGGTCGCGGCGCCGAACTCGTTGCCCGCCGAGAGCGTCACGACGAGGCCGGACTCGACTGCCGCATCGACCGCCTGGCTCCAGGCCGAGCGGCCGTCGTTATCGATGTGGAACTCCACCTGCTGTTCGCCGAGGCTGGAGGTCATGACGCGGATGCCGAAGCGGTCTTGGTTGGCCATCGTCCACTCGATGCCGCGGATGATATCTTCGATGTCACCCGAGCAGCAGACGAGCACGTTCGCCAGATTCGCCTGCGGCGCGACGCCGACGTAGCGGCTGCCGTCAGGCGCGGTGTCACCGTCGCCGGTGCCGGCAGTGATACCTGCGACGTGGGTGCCGTGGGTGCCACTGTCTTCCGACAGACGACCGTCGTATTCCTGATCGTCGTAGGCGTTGTAGTATACCAGGATTTTCGGGTCGTCGGTGAGCGGGTTATCGTCCTGGTCGTCGAGCCCGGCGTGCAGGCCGTCGACGCCGGTGTCGACAATCGCGACGGTGATGCCGGCGCCGTCGAAACCGAGCTCCCATGCCAGGTCGACACCCATCGCCGGGACCGCTTCGTTCATCTGCGGCTCCCCCTTACCGATGTCATCTAGCATCACTACCCCGGGCCACTCCCCCACGATGGGGACAAGCGCGCGCGGCATGGTCGTCCCGAGCAGGTCGATGAACTGCGCGCGGAAGGTCACGGTCGCGCCCGCCGCTTCGAGTTGCGCTACGTCGCCATCGTCAGGACGGTGGTCGTAGCGCACGAAAACGCGCGCTTCGTCCGGCGCGAAAAAACGGTCGCCCTGCGCCAGCTTCCACGCCAGCAGGTCGCTGATGCCATTGCGGTCCGCGTCGCGCGAATAGGTCTCCCACCATGGCGATTCCGACGCGTCAGCGGGCGGAACCGCCAACGACGGCAGCGCCGAGAAAAGCAACAGCGCCGCCAGCAGGGGCACGCGAGTATCCATGGGCCGGCAGGGTCGCAGAATAATAATAGTTGCTCCCCACCGCTTTAATATTGGTGGAAGCTGGCGCCGGACGATGGACTGGGACGTAATCGTAGTGGGCGCCGGGCCGGGCGGCTCGACCGCGGCGCGGTTCGCCGCCGAGGGAGGCGCGCGAACGCTGCTACTCGAGAAGCGGGCCGAAATCGGCGTCCCCGTGCGGTGCGGCGAGGGCATCGCCCCGCGCTGGCTCGAGATGATTGGCGTCGTGGTCGAGGGCGACTGGGTCGTCAACCGCGTCCGCGGCGCGCGCATCTATTCGCCGAACGGCACCTGCCTGACGGTCGATGACGACAATCTCGGCACCGAGGTCGGCGCAGTCATCTCACGCACCGGGCTCGACCAGCATCTCGCGCAACTGGCGGCCGACGCTGGCGCCGAGGTGCGCACCAGCGTGAGCGTCACCGGGCTGCTACGCGACGGCGACGCCGTAACGGGCGTGCGGCTGCGCAATTCCGACGGCTCCAGCGAGGAATTGCCTTGCGGGGTCGTGATTGGCGCCGACGGCTTCGAGTCGCAGGTGGGGCGCTGGGCGGGGCTGCCGACGCACCGCAAGCCGGCCGACATGTGCGGCGCGCTGCAATACACGATGGTCGACCTGGATATCGACCACACTTACTGCGAATTCTATCTTGCCAAAGGCTCGAAGGGAGCCTACATCTGGTCCTTTCCCAAGACGGCCAGCGAGTCCAATGTCGGCATCGGCTGCATGCTCTCGCGGGTGAAGCAGCCGGGCGAAATCAAGGCGCTGCTCGACTCGTTCATCGCCGAGCATCCAGACTTCGCCAACGGCAAGGTAATCGACACCATCGCCGGCGGCGTCTCGCTCTCGGAACCGCTAGAGCAGACCGCCGCGGCGGGGGTGATGTTGGTCGGCGACGCGGCGCGACACATCGACGCCATCACCGGCGGCGGCGTCGCCAACGCCTGCCTTTCGGGCCGGCAGGCAGGGCGCGTCGCAGTCGCCGCGATGGAAGCGGGCGACTTCAGCGACGAGTTCCTGCAGGCCTACGACCGGGGCTGGCGTGAGGAGATGGAGGGCCGGCTCTACCACTCCTACCTTGCGAAGACGAAGCTGACCGAAATTGAGCCGGAAATGATTGATGCCGTCGTCGCCACGATGGTCAAGGTGGGCGTTGACGAGCCGACGGTGCAGGGCATCTTGGAAGTGCTGGAAGAGCACCACCCCGAAATCCTGGAAAAGGTCGGCGCGATGCTGTGAAGGCGCTCGTCGCGGGCGACCGGCCGCTGCCCGCTGATATCGCGGAACTGGCGCGCGACGCGCTGGTCGTCGGTGCCGACGGCGGCGGCGAGCGACTGCTCGCCGCCGCCATTCAACCAGATGCAGTCGTCGGCGACATGGATTCACTCTCCGTCGCGGCGCAAACACAGCTGGCCGACCGGCTGGTGCGCGACGACGACCCCGGCCGCTCCGACCTGGAGAAGACGGTCGCGTGGGCCCGGGCGCAGGGCGCCGACGCAATCACGGTCGTCAGCTGGAGCGGTGGGAGGCTCGACCACACGCTAGCGGCACTGGCACTGGCGTTCGAGGGCGTTGTGCTCCATGACGACCGCTTTCGCGTCACCGCCGTCGCCGGGAGCGCCAAAATTACGGCGGAGCCGGGGACGCTCTTCTCGCTGCTGGCGCTGCCGGAGGCCACGATCTCGGTGAGCGGCGCGCGCTGGGAACTGGCGCGCGAAACGCTCGCGATGGGCGCGCGCGGACTGCACAACGAAATCGGCACAGGCGGCCGCGTACGAATTGAATGTCACTCCGGGAAACTGCTACTGCTCGAGGGCAATTTCCAAGCATTGCACGACTGAAATATTTTATTTACTGGTCGTCGGAGCCGAGCGCTAGCGAACCACCGACCGTGACAACGCCAGAACCGAGCAGCGCCGAGAGGAAAACACCAAGGTTGGCGAGCCCCCACTCGTTGGTCGGTGACGTCAGGTAGCCTATACCGGTCTCCACGTCGGCGGTCGCGACACCGTAGGCGACGACCGATAGCAGCCCGGCAACGGCACCCGCCAGCGCCGCCTGCGGGACGACGCGGGCCCAGAGTGAGAGCAGCACCGGTAGCACCGTCGCGGTCGCCAGCAAATCAGCGAAGAGGAATATGGCAAAGACCGACGCAGCCTGCATCTCGAGCGCCAGCCAGATGGCGGGCAGGATGAGCAGCAGCGACACCTGCCGCGCCTGCGCCAGCGTCAGCCGCTGGTCGGAGAGGTCCTGCGAAATCGAGGCGACAATCGCGTTCTGCAAGGTGTCGACGCTGGAGCAGACCAGCGCCACTCCCAGTACGACGAAGAACGCCAGCAGCAGCGCCGGATAGCCAGCGAGCAGGTAGAAGAACGCCGCCGACGGGTCTTCGACAGCGCCATCACCCGCGACGACGGTACCGAGGAATCCCATCACCAGCACCGCCACGAAGCAGAGACCCGCCGCAAGGTAGGCGCCGTGCCGCAACGCGTCGTCGTCGCGCGAAGCCCATGTGCGCTGCCAGTTGCCCTGCGAGAACATCTCGGCGGCGGTAATCGCGATGAGCAGCGCCAGTCCGCTCTTCAGCGTCTCGGTGCTGGTGAAAGTAATGCTGCCGATGCTCCCGTTGTCTTCGGGGTTGAACGCCGCCGCGCGGTCCCACAGGTCGCGCGGACCTTCGCCCAGCATCAGCAGCGCCACCACCAGCAACAGCCAGATGATGAACCAGGCCTGGATGCGGTCGGTCCCCAGCGACGCCGGCAGCCCCCCGTAGGCGGTGTAGGCTGCTGTCACTGCCGCAACGGCGAGTATCGGGATAATCGGCTCAACGCCGGCGAGGACGTGTAGCGCCTTGCCAATGGCGGTAAATTCCGCGAAAAGGAAAGTGAACATGTAGAGTACGGCGATGCAGCCGACATAGAACTGCATCTGTCGCCCCAGTCGCGTGCGGACGTAATCCGCGAGCGTGATGCCGTCGGGCAGCCGCTCACGCACCATTGGCCCCAGGCGCGCCAGCAGCAGGAACGGCGTCGCCGCCGAGAGCGCGTAGGCGAAGACGTCGTAGAAGCCGGCATAGTAGCCCACTTCCGACGGGCTGAATAGCAGCCAGATGCCCATCCCCGATGCGAAGAGCGAGAGGCCGATGACCTGCCACGGCTGGGTTCCGCGCGCAGAGAGAAAGTAGTCGCGGTCGAATTGCCGCTCGCGGCCCGCCTGCCACCCGATGTAGCCGAAGAAGCCAAGCGTCGCCAGCAGCAGCAGCAGCGCGAAGCCGCTGCTCATGCTACCAGCTCCGCCGCGACGGCCAGCGCTTCAACCTGCGTTGCCACTTCGTCGAGCGTGTCGCCGTGCAGGTAGAGCGCCGGCTCCCAGCCGACGCTGCCCTCGTCGACCAACGCCGGCGCGAGCCCCCCGCCCGGCAGCTCGAGGCGCTCGCCCTTGCGCACCAACCTCACCAGCCGGATTCCGGCGCGCGGCAGCGCGTCTTCGACGACTGCGTCCCAGCGCAAGTTGACTATCGCCTTGCGGGCGGGCATCCGCTGGCGCAGGAGCAGCAGCAGTTCGGCAAGGTGGTGCGACGCGCCGAACTCGGCCGGCGCGAGCGGACGCGCTTCGCCAGCGACCGGCGTCAGCCGGCCCGGGAAGGCGGCGATGCCGTCCGCCGCTTTCGCTTCGGGCAGCGCGCACGCCAGATTGCAGCGCACTTCGGGCGAGAGGTGCGCCAGCAGCGGCGAAAGCCGCTTGCGCACCCGTGCCAGGTCGGCCAGCACCGCTTCGCGCGCGCCGCCCGAAGGGAGCCGGATTGTCAGCGGCTCGCTGTCGAGCAGTAGTGCCAACGCCCACTCACGCACCGCGCCGTCACGCAACGCCCCCGCCAGGCGACGCGCAGCCTGCTGCAAATCGCTCTCGGTCGGCTCGGGCAGCGGCGTCGGCATCCCGGCGAGGTAGTTGCCCGCCATGACTTGCGAGACGCCAAGCGCGCGGCCGAGTTGCGCCTGTGTCCACTTCTCGCGTGCGAGTAGTCGGCAGGTGCGGCCGCGCAATTCCTTGAGCAGGTTTCCGTTCAGTTCGATCGGAATCATATTAATCGCTTATCTAATTTCAGAAGCGGTTTTTAGGTATGTCGGTGGTGCAAGGTTATTAGCCGAGGCGGACCTGCCGATGTGAGGCATGCCTGACATCCCAATTCCCCGGCAGACGCTAGAAGTGCTACTCGCGCAAACTGGCTTCGACAGCGGGCGGCTCGCCATCCGCGAGGTGAACCGGCTGGCGGGCCTGCTCGAGGCGAAGACCGGCATCAAGTTCGTGCGCATGGAGTTCGGCGTCCCCAACATCCCGCCGCCCCCGCAGGCGGCCGCCGCGGAGCGCGAGGCGCTCGAGGCGGGAACGCATGGCACGTATCCACCCTTCGACGGTATTCCGCGGCTGAAGCGCGCCGGCGCGCGTTTCCTGAAGGCGTTCCTTGACCTTGACGTGGGCAAGAAATGCGTCGTCGCCACCTGCGGCTCGATGCAGGGTGGCTTCGTCGCGCAGGCGCTGGCGGCGCGGATGCATCCCGGGCGCGAAACCATCCTGTTTCTCGACCCCACCTTCCCGGTCAGCCAGTTGCAGGCGCGCTTTCTCGGGCTGCCGCGCGACGGGCTGGAGCTGGGCGACCTGCGCGGTGACGCTTTGCTCGCTGCACTCGAGGCGCGACTCGAGCGCAGCGACATCGGCGGCGTCTTCTGGTCGTCGCCCAACAACCCCAGCTGGGCCTGCCTGAACGAGGCGGAGCTGGAGGGCATCGCCCGTCTCTGCGACGCGCACGACGCCCTCGCTATCGAGGACCAGGCGTATCTCGGGATGGACTTCCGCGAGGATTACTCGCAGCCGGGCGAGCCGCCCTTCGTCCCGACCGTCGGGCGCTACGGGCAGAACTGGGTGCTATTGCTTTCGTCGTCCAAGGCGTTCTCGTATCCCGGCCAGCGCTGTGCGCTGGCCGTCATCTCACCGGGGTTGCACGAACGCGAATTCCCCGCGCTAGAGGCGAGCTGCGGCACCGCGCAGTTCGGCCACGCCTTCGCGCACGGCGGACTCTACGTCACGACGTCCGGCGCGTCGCACACTGCGCAGCACGGACTGGCGGCGATGCTCGAGGCGGCCAGCGACGGCGAGCTGGACTTCGTCGCGCGGACGCGAGAGTATGGCGAACGCGCCCGCCACCTGCGGAAGATGTTCCTGTCGGCCGGCTTCGAGCTGGTCTATGCTGACGATAACGGCGCAGCGATTGGCGACGGCTTCTACCTGACGCTTGACTATCCCGGGCTCGAGTCGGGGGAATTGCTGCTCGAACTGTTGCGCTACGGGATTTCGACCATCACGCTAAAGTCGGCCGGCTCTTCCCGGGACGGGCTACGAGTATGCGTGTCGTTCGTCAACAAAAAAGAGTATCCGGTGCTGGAAGAGCGGCTGGCGATGTTCAGCGAGGCGAGAACGTGAGTATAGACTTCGGCGAGCTGACTTTTTCCTTCACCCCCACCCGCACGATGTTCATCGCCCGCTGCGAGCTGGGCGATAAGTGGCAGCCGGGCGAGCTACAGCCGTTCCAGAGCCTTGAGATCTCGCCGGCGGCGTGCGTACTGAACTACGGGCAGGGGCTCTTCGAAGGGCTCAAGGCTTACCGCGCCGACGACGGGCGCATCCTGCTATTCCGACCAGCGATGAACGCGGCGAGGCTGCACGCCGGCTGTCACCGGCTCTCAATGCCACCGGTTCCCGAGGAGCTGTTTCTCTCCGCGGTGCGCGATGTCGTCAGCGAAAACAGCGACTACATCCCGCCCAACAACGACGGTGCACTCTACATCCGCCCGCTGGTGTTCGGCAGCGGCGCCATTCTGGGAGTCGCACCGGCGCCGGAGTTTGCATTCCTGATTTACGCGTCGCCGGTCGGCCCCTACTTCAAGGGCGGGCTGAGCCCCATCCGGCTGCTGGTGACGCGCGACTTCCACCGTGCCGCCCCGAAGGGGACCGGCGGCGTCAAGGCCATCGGCAACTACGCTCCCGGGATGCTGCCGAGTAGCCACGCCAAGCGCAAGGGCTACGCCGAGGTGGTATACCTAGACGCCGTCGAGGAGCGCTATATCGAGGAGGTCGGCGCCGCCAATTTCTTCGCAATCTTCGGCGACACGCTCGTGACGCCCGCCCTGAGCGGCTCCATCCTGTCCGGCGTGACGCGTGACTCGGTGCTGCAACTGGCCGCCGAGCGTTTCGGGCTCAAGGTCGAGGAGCGAGACGTCTCCATCGACGAGGCGCTTGGCGCCGATGAACTCTTCTGCTCCGGCACCGCCGCAGTCATTTCACCCATCGGCTGCATCAACTACGAAGGGCAGGACCACCAGTTCAGCGGCGGCGAAGTCGGCCCACGCACTCGCGCGCTCTATGAAGCGCTGACCGCCATCCAGCACGGTGACGCCCCCGACGAGTTCGGCTGGGTCGTCGAAGTTTAAAATCCCCGTCGGCTGGCGAGCACCGTGACCACTCCCGCCAAACAGCTACAGCAGCGCATCAAATCCCGCGAGGCCACCGTCGGCGTCGTCGGACTGGGCTACGTCGGACTGCCGCTCTCACTCAACTTCGCTCGCGCCGGCTTTCCCGTACTCGGCTTCGATACCGATTCGCAGCGCGTCGCGCAGGTCAACGACGGTGAGCAGGTGATGCGACACATTCCCCGCAAGGCGATGCGCGAACTGGCGCAGGGCAGCGAAGCGACCGCTGACTTCGCGCGGCTGGGCGAGGCGGACGCCGTGCTCATCTGCGTCCCGACCCCGCTCGACCAGCAGCACCAGCCCGACATGAGCTACGTCGAGGCGGCCGCGGATGCCATTGCGGCGACGCTGCGCAAAGGGCAGCTGGTCGTGCTGGAATCGACGACCTGGCCCGGCACGACGCGCGAGCTGCTGCTGCCGCGGCTCGAAGCGAGCGGGCTCCGCGCCGGCGAGGACTTCTTTCTGGCGTACTCGCCCGAACGCGAGGACCCCGGCAACGCGAATTACGGGATAGGGGACATCCCCAAGGTCGTTGGCGGCCACACCGACGCGTGCCGCGATGTAGCTGTTGCGCTCTACGAATCGGTAGTGCCGCGCACCATCCCCGTCTCCAGCCCGGAAACGGCGGAGGCGACCAAGCTGATGGAGAACATCTTCCGCGCCGTGAACATCACCATGGTCAACGAACTCAAACTGGTTTTCGACCGCATGGATGTCAACATCTGGGAAGTGGTCGACGCCGCCGCGACCAAGCCCTTCGGCTTCATGCCCTTCTACCCCGGCCCCGGCATGGGTGGCCACTGCATCCCGGTCGACCCGTTCTATCTGGCGTGGCGCGCCAAGGAGTTCAACACCACCGCGCGCTTCATCGAACTCGCCGGCGAGCTGAACATGGCGATGACCGAGCACGTCGGACACCGCCTGCTCCGGGCGCTCAACGATGACTGCAAGGCGATTCGCGGCAGCTGCATTATGCTTCTGGGAGTGGCTTACAAGCGCAACATCGACGACACTCGTGAATCGCCTGCCGGGCGGCTGCTGGAACTGCTCGAAGTCAAAGGCGCTCGCGTCAGCTATCACGACCCTTTCGTCGCCGAATACCGCGGCCGCAAGTCCACTCCGCTCACCGCCAAGGCACTGCGCGACTGCGACGCGGTGCTCGTCGTCACCGACCACGACGACGTCGATTACGCACTGGTCGGCGAACACGTGCCGCTGGTGGTCGATACGCGCAACGTCATGGCATCGCTGGGTGACGTGAAAGCACGCGTCGTCCGCGCCTGAACCGCTATCGCGTGCCAACGGGCAGCCGCGCCGTGACTTCAATCTCGACACAGATACGCGGGTCGACCAGCTCCGCGACAATGGCGGTCGCCGCCGGCCGCGCGACGGCGAAGGCGACCTAGTAGTGGCACGATACGCTCGAAATTTTTCTGGTCGACTAATATATAAAATTAGGGAGTATACTTTTAACCCCATACGCTTGCCGTCCCGGCAGTAGACTATGCCCCCAAAAATCGATGATTACAGGGCTGACCAGATTCAGGTCCTGGAAGGGCTCGAGGCGGTCCGCAAACGGCCGGCAATGTACATCGGCACGACTGGTCGTGACGGCCTCCATCATCTGGTCTACGAAGTGGTCGATAACGCTGTTGACGAGGCGATGAATGGGCATTGCGACACTATCACGGTCGAGCTTTACAAGGACGGCAGCTGCTCGGTGCAGGATAACGGCCGCGGCATCCCGGTCGACGAGCATCCGCAGTACAAGGTACCGGCGCTGGAAATCGTGATGACCAAGCTACACGCCGGCGGTAAGTTCGACAGTGACACCTACAAGGTTTCGGGCGGGCTGCACGGCGTCGGTGTCTCGGTCGTCAACGGCCTATCCGAATGGACGCGGGTCGACGTCTATCGCGACGGGGGCCACTACCAACAGTTCTACAAGCGCGGCGAGGTCGCTTCCAAACTGGAACGGGTCGGCGACAGCAAGGAACACGGCACGCTGGTACGCTTCCTGCCTGATTCAGAGATTTTCGAGACGACGCAGCTGGAGTACGAAGTGCTGCGAACGCGCTTCCGCGAGCTGGCGTACCTGAACGCTGGCATCAACATTTCCATTGCCGAGGAGGATGGCCGCTCGGAGAGCTTCCGCTTCGAGGGGGGGCTGGCGGAATATGTCAGCTTCCTGAACGAGGGGCGCACCACGCTGATGCGTGACCCGCTGCTGATTACCACCGAACTGGAGCAGGTGCAGGTCGAGGCGGCGTTGCAATGGACCACTGCCTACCGCGAGCATATCCACACGTTTGCCAACAACATCGCCACCCGTGAGGGAGGCACCCACCTTTCGGGGCTGCGCAGCGCGCTGACGCGCACGCTCAACAGCGTCGCGCTGAAGCGCAATCAGCTGAAAGAAAAAGACACGGCGCTCGACGGCAGCGACGTGCGCGAGGGGCTCACCTGCATTCTCTCAATCAAGGTGCCCGAGCCGCAGTTCGAGGGGCAGACCAAGACCAAACTCGGCAACTCCGAAATCAAGGGTATCGTCAACAAGGCCATCGGCGACGGACTGTCAAACTGGTTCGAGGAGAATCCGTCCGACGCGCAGACCATCATTGCCAAGTGCATCCAGGCGTTCGCGGCGCGCGAGGCGGCCAAGAAGGCGCGCGACCTGACCCGCCGCAAGGGGCTGCTTGAGGGTAGTGGCCTGCCGGGGAAGCTGGCCGACTGCCAGACGCGCGACCCCGCCCTGAGCGAGCTGTTCATCGTCGAGGGCGACTCGGCGGGTGGCACCGCCAAGCAGGGGCGCAATCGCGCGACGCAGGCGATTCTGCCGCTGCGTGGGAAAATCCTGAACGTCGAGAAAGCGCGCATCGACAAGATGCTCGCCAACGCCGAAATCATGGCGCTGATTACCGCCATGGGGTGCAACATCGCGCTCGATGCGGGCGAAGAGGAGAACGGCGAGGAAACCGGCGGCGAGGAGCTGAACCTAGAGGATGCGCGCTACCACAAGCTGATTATCATGACCGACGCCGACGTTGACGGCGCGCACATCCGCACACTGCTGCTGACGTTTCTCTACCGCTACATGCAGCCGCTGATTCACGCCGGCTACGTCTACATCGCGCAGCCACCGCTCTACAAGATTTCCCGCGGCAAGAAGGCGGCGTACGCCTACGACGACCTGCAGCTGGAGCGGCTGCAGGCGGAATTCGGCGAGAACCACCACATCCAGCGCTACAAGGGACTCGGCGAGATGAACGCCATCCAGCTGTGGGAAACGACGATGGACCCCGAGCGGCGCACGCTGCTGCAAGTCACCATTCAGGACGCCGAGGATGTGATATGGCCAATGGTTGGCGCCGACGAAATCTTCCGCACCCTCATGGGTGACGATGTCGCACCGCGCCGCGAGTTCATCGAGGCGCACGCGACCGAAGTCACGAATCTGGATATCTGAGGCTGCTCCGGCGCGACTAGCTATATTCCGCTTCCATCCGGGTCTTGTAGTCCATGACCAGGGCATGCGCCCCGTCAATATCGTTAATGGACAGGACCACGAGGTCATTCTCCCGGGCCGAATCCAGGGCAAACTTCAGCGCATCCTTTTCATCGCGGAATGTAGTAATTGCTGATTCATCTACGCCGAATTTCATAAGGTATTTTTTATATAAATCAACTATTTCTCCGGGTTTTCTTCCCCGCAGGTAATATTCGAAAACAATAATCTGGTCGAATCCCTCACTAAGGATTTTTGAACATAGTTCAAAATCTACTTCCCGTCTGTCTCCCGGCAGGGAAACCGTCACTATCCTCCGCTCCGCCGGCAGGGCCAGCGCGAAGTCCTTCAGGGCCTGATAACCCGCCTGATTATGGGCGTAATCAATCAGGACCTTGAATGTCAGCATATCCTCCAGCGTCGTTCTTCCCGGGGTCTGGGAATAGGAAGGGAAGAAAGTACTGATTCCCGCCTTGATATTGTCGTCGCTGATACCGAGGGCAAAGGTTGCACCGACAGCTGCCAGCGTGTTCATGATGTTGAAGGCCGCTTTTCCATCGAACGTGATGGGGATGTCGGCCAGCGGCAGCAGGGGGTATTTCCAAGGGCCCTTGTAGATGCAGACCTGGTCGTCTTCCAGGACTATGGAAATACCATTGTTTTTCTTGTGGTCTCGGATTATCTCGTTCCGTGGGTCCAGGCTGTAATAAATCGTTTCGCCGCTGACGTACCGTTCCATCCGGGCTACCAAGGAGTCATCAGCATTCAGGATTGCGTGGCCGTCTTTCCTGACTATTTGCGGGATGACGCTCTTGACCTGGGCGAGCTGTTTCAACGTATCAATGCCTTTCAGCCCCAGGTGGTCGGGAGAGATGTTCGTGACGACCCCCACGTTGCACTCCCGGTAGCCCAGCCCGGCCCGCAGGATGCCTCCGCGCGCGCACTCCAGGACCGCCGCGTCAATCGTCGGGTCCGACAGCACCAGCCCGTGCGACTTGGGGCCGGTCATGTCCCCGGGGTAGATCATCCGGTTCTTGATGTAGACCCCTTCGGTGGTGCACATCCCGACCGTCGAGCCGGCTCCCTTCAGGATGTGGTTGATGAGCCGCGTGGTCGTGGTCTTGCCATTCGTCCCGGTCACCGCAACGATGGGAATCGTAGAGCGGACTCCGGGCGGGAAGAGCATGTCGATGACCGGCTCCGCCACGTTCCGCGCCAGCCCTGAAGTCGGCTGCAGGTGCATCCGGAAACCGGGGGCGGCATTGATTTCGACAATGCCGCCCCCGTTCTCGCTCAGCGGCGTCGTCAGGTCGGGCGCGATTATGTCGACGCCGCCGATGTCAAGCCCAATCAGCCGAATCGCTCGCTCGGCGATGTGGACGTTCGCCGGATGGACCTCGTCGGTGATGTCCACCGCCGTGCCGCCCGTCGAGAGATTTGCGGTGGTTTTCAGCGTCAGTATCTCGCCTTTCGGAAGCACTGACTTCAGGATGTAACCAGCGTCCTCGATTAGCCGCTCAGTCTGGTGGTCAACCGTGATTTCGGTCAGGACGTTCTCGTGCCCGTAACCCCGCAGCGGGTTCTCGTTCTCCCGGTCAATCAGTGCCTGCAGGGTATCCTTGCCGTTGCCGATGACGTGCGCCGGGACACGGTGAGCTGCCGCGACCATTTTGCCGTTGATGACCAGCACCCGGTAGTCATTCCCCGCCAGCGTTTTTTCGATGATGACCCACCCCGTCCGGGATTGTAATTTTGCGGCGTCAAACGCCGTGGCGAAATGCTCCAGGTCGTTGACGCCTACCGTCACACCCCGGCCGTGGTTTCCATCCAACGGCTTGACGACCAGCGGATACTCAATTTTCCTGATTGATTTTTTCGCATCCTCAAATTTTCGCGTGACAATGCCCCGGGCAACGGGAATTCCGTGGTCCTCAAGGATTTTCTTGGTTTCCCATTTGTCTGCGGCGTAATCGACGGCGATGCTCGCCGTCCGATCGGTCATGGTGGCGCGGATTTTGCGCTGCTGGTTTCCATAACCCAGCTGGACAAAGGAGCCCCGGTTCAGGCGGATGTAGGGAATCCCCCGCCTCACAGCTTCCGCGACGATGGAACCGGTGCTGGGGCCCAGCTTGTATTTTTCCCGCAGTTCCTTCAGCTCCTGGATAGCGGCTTCAATGTCAAAGTCCTTTTTCTCTATGAAGTTTTCACAGAGTTCCACTGCCAGAATTCCTGCCCGTTTCCCGGCTTCGCCTACGACATATGAATAGATTACATTGTACACCCCCCGTTCGCTGGTTTCACGGGTCCTGCCGAATCCAGTTTCCATCTCCGCCAGAGTCTGGAGCTCAAGTGCGACATGCTCGACCACATGCCCCATCCAGGTTCCCTTCTTCACCCGCTGGAAAAACCCACCCTTCGAGCCGATACTGCAACGGTGGTCGTAGAGCGACGGCAACGCCTTCTTCAGGCGACCGTAGAAGCCCCTGATCTTGTTGGTCGGCTTCTCCTCGAGTTCGCCAATATCCAGGACTAACTGGATGCAGGGCCGGCGGGTCCAGTAATTGGGCCCTGAAAGCGTGCGTATTTCGCGGATTTTCATTGGAGCACCTCTTCGGCCGGTATCGCGATTTCTTCCCCGATATCCCCGTTCCGGATGGGTGTCCTCGTGGCGAAGTCGAAACCATCCCCGTCAGCCAGGACATGCATCGTCAGCCCGAAAATCGAAATCGGTTTTCCCGCATGGCCATCAGCATAGCTGGAATAGGCCACTCCACCCCCATCCAGGACCGTGACGGTCCCCTCTCCCATGACCGAAGCGACCGTACCGTTCTCGATATAGAGTGCCGTATTTTCATCGATGCCCACGCCAAGGTTCCGGGGATGCGACATGACCCCTGCCGCCAGCCTGTAAATCCGGTCCCGTTGCCTGAAATGCTGGTCGATTATCACGTCCTGGATTAGCCCCAGTCCTGCCGAAAGGCGAATTGATTTCCGGCGTGAATAGGTGAAAGGCATCCCACCGGCGACCATGACCGAGCTCATAATTGACGCGCCGGCGCTGGTCCCTCCCGTCGGAATCCTCTTCCGGAACTGCCTTGCGAGCGCCGCATCCAGCCGGGTGCCGCCGATGGTGGCGGCCACTTTCACCTGGTTACCTCCCGAAATGAAAATTCCGGTGGCTTGCTTGATTAGCTCTATCGCCTCGGCCGAGTTGGCTTCCTCCCGCGACAGGACCGGAAGCACCTTGACCGAAGCAGCACCCATTCCGAAAAATATCTTCTGGTATTTTTCGCCGGTTTTCAGCGGGACCTGACTGGCACAGCTGATGACGGTGATGCGGCTCTGGGCGCCTCCGCACAGGTCGAAGAAAAAGCGCAGGAGCCGGGCCCCCTGACCCTTTTTTTCGGCTCCGCCAATGACGAAAAGTTTGGTGGTTTCAGGCATGTTATGTTACGCTCAGCTGCGCGGAGTGATAATAGCCGCAGCCCACTATAAATTATAATAGTCAAGTTCCAAGTTTAAACTCGGAAAGCAGCCCCCGCACGGTCGCGACTACCGAGAGCGCCGCCAGGTGCGAAGTGCGCGGGTTGCGCAGGCTGGGCAGGTTTTCGACCTCGACGCGCATGCGGCCAAAGTCGCCCGCGACCGTGATTGTGTGGGTGTTGCGCTCCGCGTCCGGGTCGGCGACGATGCGCACGCGCGTGCCTTCGGCGCCGAGCCCCGCCAGCCCCAGCGTCGCGGCGACGTTAACGTTCTGTGGGAAGCGGCGGCACGCCTCGGCGGCGGTCCCATCGAAGATGGTGCGCGGTTTGCGGATGCGCGCCAGCGCGCCACCTTCCCACGCCTCGGTGCCCTCGAACATGCGCGGCGGCTTACGCGTCTCCAGTTCGACGCGGCGCAGGTTACCGACCTGCGCCGACTTGAGCCCATCGAGCCCGGCAATAGCACCCGACGGGACGTGGAAGCGGCTGCCGCCCTTGCGCGCTGCGCGCTTGAGCGCGCGCAGCATTGCCGGTTCGGCGAGCGCGCCGACCGACATCACGACCAGCTCGCGCCCTGCCTCGAGCACGGCGGGGCCGCGCGACCGTAGCGCGCCCTGCGACGCCGCCTCGACGACGACCTCGACCTCGTCGAGCATTGCGCCGAAGCTGGGGGCGTAAGTCACTTTATCCATCGTCCGCGCCAGTTCGCGAGCGCGAGTGCGGGCGCGGTCCCAGATGATGATTTCCGCTACACCCGGCTCCGCCTGCAGAAAGCGCGCCAGCGTCGAGCCAATTGAGCCACAGCCAATCAGCCCGAGTCGCACAGCAGCTCCATCACGCGCGGAAAATGCTCGGCGAACCGCTCGACCTCCGGCGTCGGCAGCGAGAAGGAGACGCGTACAAAGCGGTCGCCGAAGCGTGCCGAAACATAATTGCCGGCCCTGATGAAGATCTGGTGGTCGTAGAGCAGCGCGTCCTGCACCGCCTGCGGCGAAACTCCGCAATCGGCGATATCGATGACCATCATACTGGCTGCCGACGGGTAGACCGGTAGGTGCACGGCGTCGACGGCGTCGACAGCGCACTTGATGATGGCCTGATTGCGGCTGCAGATTTCGATGTTGCGCGGCAGCCATTCCAGCTTGGTTTCGAGTGCAGCAATCGCGGCGCGCTGGCCGATGATGGATATGCCCAAGTCGGAGACCATGCTGCTGGCGATGTTGTCGATGAACTCCTGCGGCGCCACCAGCGCCCCCACACGCAGCCCCGCCAGGCCGCAGTTCTTGCTCACCGAATAGGCGATGACAGTGCGCTCTGGCGCGAACTCGGTCGCGAGCGTATGCTCCGGCGCGAAGTCGCGGTAGGTGATGTCGTCGATAATCCACAGGTTGTGCTCGCGCGCGATTTCGCACAGCGCGCGCACCTCCTCACGCGGGTAGGTCGAGCCGAGCGGGTTGAGCGGGTCAATCAGCAGGATGCTCTTCGTCTCGGGTGTGATGGCGGCCCGGACCGCGTCCAGATCGAAACGGCAAGTGCCACCGTAAATCGGCAGGTCGGTGCACTCGGCACCGCCCATTTTCGCGAACTTGTGGATGATGAAGTAGGACGGGTCTGACGTAATCATGCGGCTCCCCGCCGGCTGCAGATAGCGCATCAGGCAGTAGAGCGCCTCGGTGCCACCGTTGGTGATGTGTATCCCGAAGTCGGGCAGGCCCAGATCCTCCAGGATGAGCTCGCGCAGCCGCGGCAGCCCCTTCGCGAGCGGATACTTGTTGAACTCGTGGCTGGCAGCCGAGTCGCAGATTGCCTCTTCGATAGCGGGATGCGTCGGCAGATGGTTGGTGTTCTGCGACATCCAGACGATGTCGTCGCGACCGTGCGCATACGCAAAGTCATCGCTCATCGCGCTGCGACGCGTCGCCCCTGAATTAAGAGTGCGCCCGGAACGGCTGCCCCCGGCTTCATTAAGCGCCCGAGCGGTTCGCCGGCGTGCGCGAGCCCTTGCGACTCTGGCTGCGGTTCATCGGCGTCGAGTTCTGGTTGGTCGCGCTGGTGCCGTTCCAGATTGGTTTCATCGTCGGCGCGCAGGAGTGGGGCAGCCGCGCCGGCCTGCTCGGGTTAGCGACGGTCGCGCTCCTGACGGCGAGCAGTTTCGTCCTGAACCACCTCTGCGACCTCGATACCGACCGGCGGAATCCCCGCAAGGCGTTCAGCCTGCTCGTGCGGAGCGACCTCACCCCGGCAGCCGGATGGGCGCTCTTTGGCGCACTGCAGGTCGCAACGCTGGCGCTGGCAGCGCTCGCGGGACGCGATTTCCTGCTCTGCCTGCTCAGCCTCACGGCGATTTCGCTCGCTTACAACATCGCGCCACTGCGGCTCAAGGAACGGCCCGGCCTCGACATCGCCGCCAACGGCGCCAGCCTCGGCTTCCTGCTGCCTCTGGCGGGCTGGTCGCTCTCGCAGCCGCTGGGCGAATTCCCGCGACTCTACTTCGCCTCGGTCGTCTGCTACCTCGTCGCGTTCTACTGCCCCACGATGGCGGTCGACGTCGTCGCTGACCGCGCGGTCGGCACTACCACCTTCGCGACGCGCTTCGGCGCGGTGGCGACGATGCGGCTCTCGTGGACGGCGGCGACCGCCGGCGCCGGCCTGCTGCTCTGGAGTGGAGCGACCGACGCGTTTCCGTGGGACCGCAACCTGCTCTGGTGGACCGGCTGGATTCTGCTGCTGCAGCCGCTGGCGCACTGGCGCGAGCTGCCGCCCAACGCGACGCCGGACTACGAAACTGTACGCCGCGGCTCGATTATTCTCGCGACGATTGCGGCACTCGCAACCGCGTCGTTCCTCTGGCTCTACCTGTCCGGCTCTCCGGTGCCGCCCTTCAGGCGTTGACGAAACCGAGAACCTTGCGGCAGTTCGCGCAGGAGATTGACATCACCTGTCCGCCACCGGTATCTAGGTCGATGGTGCTGAAGCGGTAGGTGTTATCGACCACACCGATATCCTTCTTGCAGAAGGGGCATTTCTCGGGCGCGTCCGGGTCTGCCGAACTGCTGAACATGGGTGCAGCGCAGGCTGCCGCGTATTTATGCGCGCGGTCGCTGCCCTTCGTGGCGGGACGGCTGCTGGTGGTGGGGACGGCGCACGTAATGGAGCTGGCGCTGCCGCTCGAGCGGGTACTGCGCACTTTCGACCCCGACGTTGTCGCGCTCGAGCTAGACCCGCAACGCTGGGCGGCCTTACGGGCGCCCGTCAGGCCACGCCGCGGGCCGTTGCTGCTACGGCTACTCGCGTCATTACAGGAGCGGCTGGGCGAAATCCTGGGCGCGCCGCCCGGCAGTGACATGCTCGCCGCCGGCCGCACCGCGCAGCGACTCGGCGCGCGGCTGGCGCTGGTCGACCTGCCGGTCATCCCAACGCTGCAGCGTGCCTGGCGGGCGCTCGGCTGGCGCGAGCGGCTGGCACTGGCGCGCGAGCTGCTGCCACCGCTGCTGGGCGCGGAAGCGCTGGAGAGCGGTCCGGCGGCTGGCGAAAACCCGCTCGCAACCGGCGATTTCTCGCGCGAACTCGCCGAGTTCGCGCGCCGTTTCCCGTCACTCCAGCGCGAGTTGATTGACCGCCGCGACCACCACATGGCGCGGCGGCTGGTGGCGCTGCTGCGCGACGGCCAGCGCGTGGCAGCGGTCGTCGGCGAAGGGCACCTGCCGGGGCTGGAGCGGCGGCTCGCTCGTCTGTCTCCAGAGGTTGTGCCGCTCAGCCGACTGCTCGCGCTGCGCGGAAACAGGTAACTTGCTTGCTGGCGTCAGCTATTTGCTGGCGCCGCAAGCGCTGCAGCCACCGCCGCCTGCCTTGCCGCCGCCGGCGCCCTTGCCGGGCTCGAAGTAGGGGTTCTCACCCTGGTCGTGGTCGGTGACGTCGACGACCTCGCTGATTTCCGGGACTTTCTGCCGCAGGTAGGACTCGATGCCGTGCTTGAGCGTCACGTCGGCCATGCCGCACCCCTGGCAGCCGCCGCCCATCTGAACATACGCCTTGCCCTCCTCGACCCGCTGCAGCGTGACGACGCCGCCGTGGTTGGCAATACTGGGGTTAATCTCGTTGACAAGCACGGCCTGCACGCGCTCGAACAGCTCCTCGCCGCCCGCCGGGGTCATCTCACCCACGGCCGGCTCGCCGCTTGCAATCTGCGCGCGGATGGCGTCGCCAATTAGCTTACCGATTTCGGGCCACGCCGCGTCGCTCTGCTTGGTTACGCTGACCGTGTCACGCGCGATAGTGACCGCGCTGACGTCCGGCAGCGCGAACAGCGCCTCGGCCAGCGGCGCCCCTTCGGCCGCCGCGGCAGAAGTGAAACTGGCGTTGCCACCATACAGGCTGCGGTCGACGACAAAACGGCACACCTGCTGGTCGGCGGTCGGCTCGCCCCGGATACGGATTTCGGCCATCATGTATGGTGTGCGCTATCGCGCTATTAAGCGCTTGCTTCACCAAGTTTCAGCAGCCCCGGACTCGGCTCGGCACAGCAATACCAGCTCTCGGAGAGTCGCGGTCCCGGCGTTGCCACCACCATCGGCGGCGGCGGTTGCCCCGCCGCGGAGCGCGCCACGCTCCAGAGCGCGTGGAACAGCGTTGCATCGTCGCCCCCCTCTTCGGCGACCGCGACCGCCTCACAGTGTAGCGCGTCCATGCGCGGGTCGGGGTGCTCCCAACGGTGGCCGAAATCCTCCTCGCGAAGCCCGCGCAAGTGCGGCGTCATCTCGGGGTGGTCGAGCAGCGCCGACCCGGGCGGCAGCAGCAGCCGGATGGTGAACTGCACCGGCTCGATAGCCCCCACCAGCGCGTTGGGGGCGGCGAACTCGAACAACTCGAGATAGTCATCTAGCGTCGTCCACGGGGTGAAGGCGACCAGCGACGGTCGCATCGCAATCCCCGCCGCGCGCGTCACCGCCAGCGCCCGCTCGACGTCGGAGCGCGTGTGCCCCTTGTCAAGGATTTCGAGCACGTGGTCGCTCAATGACTCAACCGCCGTGACGATGAACAGGCAGCCACACTCGGCCAGCTGCGGGAGCAAATCGGCATGGTCCAGCAGGTGCTCGACCTTGGCGGTGATGTCGAATGTCAGCTGCGGGAACTCGGCGTGCAGCGCCTCGGCCACCCGCAAGGCGTGCCGTGGGCCGTTCAGGAAATCAGGGTCGCCGAAGGTGATGTGGCGCGCCCCGCCGGCCACCTGCTTGCGCACCTGCTGTAGCACGTTCTCGACGGGGACGACAAAGAAACGGCCGTTGTAGACCGGCGTGACCGGGCAATGGCGGCAAGTGTACTTGCACCCCCGCGTTGCCTCGGCAAAGCCCGCCTGCACGGAATGGCCGTTGTCCAACAACTCGGCGTAGCCGCCCGCAAGGCCACTGCCATCGGGAATCGGGTAATCCGGCCGCGCCAGCAGCGGCGCTGCCGGCATTGGCGCGGATTCGCCCCGCGCCAGCGCCTCACAGAGCGCCACCAGCGCCTGCTCCGACTCCCCGCCAAGGCAGCTGTCGGCGACGTTTTCAAGCAGCCATTCGCGGTTGAGCTGCGCGTAAAGGCCATGGAAACAGATGTGCGCCGCCGCGTTCAGTTCCCGGACGCGCCGGGCGACCGGCACCGCCAGCCGCAGCGCGGTGTGCATCGGGACCGAAATTGCGACCAACTGCGCCTCGCGCACCGCGCCCTCGTCCAGCTCGCAGGTCGCCAAGTCAATTACTTGCGGTGAGAAACCGGCACGTCGCAGGAACGCCGCCGGCCAGGTGATGCCGGCCGGTGCGTGCCCCAGCTCGTAGCACGAGAGCAGCAAGATGTTGCCGTGCATGGCAGGCGCGGCGCCGCTCAAACCTCGAACGCCGCTGCATCGGCCGCCGCGTCGCCGATGGTGCGCAGTCGGGCGAACTCGAAGATGCCGCTGTTGTGCCCGTCACTGAAGTCGAGTCGCACCGCGTAGCGGCCGACGCTGGCGCTGCTCACGACCGTGATATCTGCAGGTATCTGCCCCGGCTGTAGTAGCTTCTCACCCGAGAACTCGTCGATGCAGCCGGCGCAGGGGCATTCGCTGCGCAGCGTGTGCGCCGGGATAATTTGCTCGACACCGTCGCGCCACTTGACCTGCACCGCGCCGCTCGCCACCACCGCTAGCTCCTGCGGCGCGGCGGGGTTGAGCGCCTCGCCCAGCGCCGTCGCGGAGGAACGCGCCATCGCTTCGCCCGCCAGCGCAGCGAACGCGTCGCCGATTTCGCCTTCCGCGATTGGTTCGCCAGCGTCCATCGCGGCGGCGATACTGGAGTTGAGCGGGATGCGCGCCAGCAACGGAATGTCTAGTTTCTGCGACGCGGCCGTGCCGCCGCCCTCGCGGAAGATGGGGTCGTTGTGGCCGCACTCGGGGCAGTGGTAGTAGGCCATGTTCTCGACGATGCCCAGTATCGGTACCTTCACCTGCTGGAACATGCGCAGCCCCTTCTCGGCGATGGTGTATGCCACTTCCTGCGGCGTCGTGACAATGATAGCTCCTGACAGCGGCACGGCTTGGGTAAGCGTCAGCTGTATGTCGCCGGTCCCCGGCGGCAAATCCACGAAAAGGTAGTCGAGTTCGCCCCACGCCACCGAGCCCAGGAACTGCTGCACCAGCTGCGACGCAATCGGCCCGCGCCACACCAACGGCGTCTCGCTCGTCGTCAGGAAGCCCATTGACATCACCTTCAGCCCGTGCGCCTCGACTGGCTGCAGCACCCCCTGCTGGCCTCCCGCCAGACTATGGTCGCGCAGGCCGAGCATCGCCGGCACCGACGGGCCGTAGACGTCGACGTCCAGAATCCCGACGCGCGCACCAGCCCGGGCGCAGGCGAACGCCAGATTGACCGCGACGGTCGACTTGCCGACGCCGCCCTTGCCGCTAGCGACTGCCACAATCTGCTTTACCTGCGCCAGCGCGGCGGGCGTCGTCTGGGACTCGAGTGCCGGCAGCCGCGGTACCTCCCACGCCGTTTCGATATCGACCTTGTCGACCCCGTCGAGAGCCAGCAGCGCCTCGCGGCACTGCGCCGCCAGCGCGTCGCCGTGCGGGGACGCGGGCGACGGCAGCCGCAGCGTGAAGCGCACGCGGCTGCCGCTGGCGGTCAGCCCGCGCACGTAGCCCAGGCTGACGACGTCCCGCTTCAGCAGCGGGTCTCTGACTGCGCGCAGCGCTTCTTCGGCTCCCATGGGCGGCGCCACGGGACGTCCGTTGTATTTGGAGTTTTACGTCAAAATACTGACGATGACTGCGCGTTACGGCACAATATTGTTTTTCGTCAACATTTTGCGTCTGGCGCGCCACGGGCGCTGCCGGGCGGAAAAGGTTGGTTGACGGCGATCCCGGATTTCCGTGGGCTCTCGCACCACAGTACCGCCGGGAACGCTGGTGGACTTAACTTCCGTGTTCGGAATGGGAACGGGTGAACCCCACCGCTATGGCCGTCAGACCGTCGACTCGACCTTGGGGGGGTATTTAGAATTTAGCGCCCGGCGCTCGCTAGCGTCCGCATTTCAGGCTTCGGCGGCCGCTTCGCGCACCTGCCGAATGCGCTCGGAAGCTTCGCGGCGGGCGATGCGCTCCTGCCGCCGCGACTCGACGCGCTCCATGATGAGCTTCATGTACATCGCGTCGTGCTCCATCAGTGGCGAGTCGGAAATCATGATGACGTTGTAGTCGTTCTCGAGGATTACCTCGGCCAGATGCTCGAACTTGATTTCGCCCCGCTTGACCGGAGCGTAGTGCCGCTCGTTACCGTCGACGTCGAACTCGACTCCCGAGAAGTGGCAGTAAAACTTGTCGAGCCCGAGGTTTGCCTCGAAGAAGTCGAAGACGCGCTTGAAGCTCTCGCGGTCGTTGAGCCAGCGGTTACCGCGTGCGTGGAGGTGCGGCCAGTTGATAATCGGCACCAGTCCGCGCACTCGCTGGCAGAGCTCGGTGATTTCGCGCAGCGTGCCGAACAGGTCGGGCCGCCCCGAGAGCTCGACACCGATGCGCGGGCGGAAGTTGTGCTGCAAGTAATGGTTGCGCAGCTCGCGGAAGGCTGGCACTAGCGCCTCGATTGCCTCGCGCGAAGAAAAGTCATGGTAGGGACCGATGTGAGTGACGATAGTGCGCGCGCCAATCTTCGTCCCAATTTCACCGGCGAACTGCAGGAACTTGCTCGACTTGTTACGCATGTAGCCGTTGCCAAGGAAATCCATGTAGTAGGGCGCGTGGATTGCCATGTAGATGTCGAGCGAGTGGGCAATCTCACCCAGCTCCTCGAAGTCATCCAGTTCGACGACAGCGCGGCCGCGTACCAACTGGATTTCCATCGCGTGCAGCCCCAGCGCGTGGATATCCTCGATGCCGTCGCGGACGGTGCGTCCCTTGCACGAAAGCGGTATCCCTGCCGGCCCGAAGCGAATCATAACTCGGCCCGCAAACCGGGGTTCTATTTTACCTGTTGGCCGTTTTATAACGGAGCGCCGACTGCCGCGGCCGTGAGCGTCCCCAAGCGGGAAGCGAAGTGGCAGCAGCGCTGGGACGCTGCGCGGCTCTTCGAGGCAGAGCCCGACCCCGAGCATGAGAAATATTTCGTCACTTTCCCGTATCCCTACGTCAACGGCTACCCGCATCTGGGGCACGGCTTCACGTTGCTGCGCGCCGAGATGATGGCGCGCTACCAGCGCATGCGCGGGCGCAACGTGCTCTGGCCCTTCGCGTTCCACTGTACCGGTACCCCCATCGCCGCCGCGGCACAGCGCGTCGCCGAGCGCGAGCCGGGGCAGCTGCGCGCGCTGGAGCAGATGGGCATCACCGGCGCACTGGCGGAATCGCTGGCAGAGCCGCAGGCGTGGTTCGAGCACTTTCCCGAGCGGTTCCAGCAGGACTTGCAGTCGCTCGGCCTGGCCGTCGACTGGCGCCGCAGCTTCATTACCACCGACCAGAATCCAGCCTACGACGCGTTCATCCGCTGGCAGTTCAACCGGCTGCGCGAGGGAGACTATCTGCGCAAGGGGTCGTTTCCAGTCGTCTGGTGCCCCGAGCGCGAGACTGTAGTCGGTGACCACGACCGCATCTCGGGCGAAGGCGAAACGCCGCAGGAATACTGCCTGCTCAAGTTCCGCGGCGACGCCGGCATGCTGGTCGCGGCGACGCTGCGGCCCGAGACGGTCTTCGGACAGACCAACCTATGGGTTGACGGCAGCGGCACCTACGCGCGAGCGAGGGTCGACGGCGAAGAATGGATTTGCTCGCAGCAGATGCCGGCCAAGCTGCGGCTGCAGGGCCACGAGGTCGAGGAGTTCGGCACCATCGCGGGACGCGAGCTCATTGGGCAGAGCTTTGCGGCGCCCGGGGTCGACCGCGAACTGATGGTACTGCCGGCCGATTTCTGCGACGCCGCCATCGGCTCCGGCATCGTGACGTCGGTCCCGAGCGACGCGCCGGATGACTGGCAGGGGCTGGCTGACCTGCAGGATTCGGCTGCACTGTGCGAGCAGTGGGGTCTCAACCATAAATATATAAAGGAAATAGAGCCGCTCGCGATTATCGATTCGGGCGAGTTCGGGACCGTTCCGGCACCAGCGCTCTGCCAGCAGATGGGCGTGCGCGACCAACACGACCGCGCCCGGCTGGAGAAGGCGAAGCAGCAGCTCTACCTGCACAGCTTCCAGCACGGCACGATGCTTGACTCGGTCGGCATGGGCTGCGCCGGCCTGCCGGTGGACGCGGCGCGCGAGAAGGTGCGCGCGGCGCTCATCGCCAGCAGCGACGCCGCGCGCTATTACGAGTTGACTGGGCCTGCGCGCAGCCGCTGGCTCACCGACTGCACCGTCAAAATCGTCGAGGACCAGTGGTTCCTGAAATACGACGACGAAACGTGGACCGCACGCACCCGCGAGGCGCTCGGCGCAATGACGATCTTCCCGCGCAAGGCGCGCGCGCAGTTCGAGTACGTGCTCGGTTGGCTGCGCGACTGGGCCTGCGCGCGCGAACAGGGCTTGGGAACGCGGCTGCCGTGGGACGAGAAATGGGTCATCGAGTCGTTGAGCGACTCGACCATCTACATGGCATACTACACCGTCGCGCACCATGTCAATTCGCTGCCGGCCGCAAAGCTGGGCGAGGAACTCTTCGAGGCGCTCTTCGGCGACGGCGACCCCGCCGCGGTGCCGGGCGTCGACGCGAAGCAGGTCGCGGAGTGGCGCGCCGAATTCGAATACTGGTATCCCTACGACCTGCGCGTGAGCGGCAAGGACCTTATCCAGAACCATCTTTCGTTCAGCCTCTTCAACCACACCGCCGTCTTTTCCCGCGAAAAGTGGCCGCGCGGTTTCGCGGTTAACGGCTGGGTACTGGTCGACGGCGAAAAGATGTCAAAGTCGCGCGGCAACTTCTACACCATCCGGCAGCTGATTGACCGCTACGGCGCCGACGCGACGCGGCTGACGCTCTGCAACTCTGGCGAAGGACTCGATGACCCCAACTGGGAAGCGAGCTTCGCCGACACTGCCGGTCGCAAGCTGGAACGCTGGCTGCGCTTCGTCACCGCTAACGCCGGCAGCGGCCGCGACGAGCTGCACCCCTCCGACGACTGGTTTGCGGCGATGCTCTCGCAGGCGGCGCACGATGCGCGCTGCGCCTGCGACCGGATGCGCTTCCGCACGGCGATGCGCCGGCTTTTCTTCGAGCTACCGCGCCACTACCGTTGGTACCTGCGCCGCTGCGGAACGCCGCGGCGCGACCTGCTCCACGACTACCTTTCGACCGTCACACGCGGGCTGGCGCCGATAGTACCGCACCTGTCCGAGGAGGCGTGGGAGCTGCTCGGCGGCGATGGTTTCGCCAGCGAAGCGTCCTACCCGGACGGCGAGCCAGCGCCCGCGACGCTGCTGCGCGGCGAGGCGCTGGTCCAGCACACCCACGCCGACATTGAAGCCATCCTGAAAGTGGCGCGCATCGAGTCACCGCAGGCGATTACGCTGCTGGTCGCGCCCGACTGGAAGTGGCAGGCCGTCGGACTCGCTGCCGAGCTGGCCGACAAGCGCGGCCGCGTCGATATGCAGCCGCTGATGAAGGCGGCGATGGCCGCGCTTCCCGCCGCGGCCCGGAAGGAGGCGGCCGCCTTCCTGAAGCGGTGGGTGATGCAGGAAATCCCTGCGCTCGGCCCCGGCTGGGCGGCGCGCTACGCCGAGCAGCTCGACGAGGCGGTAGTGCTCGAGCAGGCTTCCAACTTCCTCGCCGCAACGTTCGGCTGTGAGGTGGCGATTGCGCCTGCCGGAGACGCGACAGGCGGAGCCGCCGGGAAGGCGCGGCAGGCGGCGCCGCTGCGGCCCGCTATATTCGTGAAATAGTGATAGCGTCCTGACGATAATCATTTTTCAATCTATATCAAATCGATTACCAAGGCACTCTCACGCTTGCTCCACTTCCAGGTTAGGCTACTGCCCGGTGTCCTTCAGAAAAACATCAGCTACATATATAGCCCCCGACTCGGCCGGCTCCCGGGTTTCCTGCCGGGAGTGATCACCATGACACAACAGCGACAATCGCTCAAAGTTTTGCTAGCCACCGTGATGCTGCTCTGCGGAGCATTCGCGGGGCTGCTTCTCGCAACCAATGCGAGCGCGGCTACCTACGACCGGGACGGCTTCGTCCTGGCTGACGGCGCCGGCCTTTCTGGCGCGACAATCAATGCGTTCAACAGCGCTACCGGCGCGGTAACAACCACCTCAACACTCGAAGACGGCTGGTACAGCCTCGACAACCTCGAGGATGGCGACTACCTGTTCGGTTACGAGATGGCGGGCTACCTCGCCGTCGTGAACGACGTCACCGTCGACGGCAGTGGCAGCATGGATGATGTTATCCTGGTCGCCACGATGGGCGGTTCCAACAGCTTTGCCGGCAACGTCACCGACGGCTCCTCGGCAATCGAGGGTGCCAGCGTCACGCTGGCAGGCGAGGAATCTGGCGACGGTTGGTGGGGCGGCAGCGCCGCTTACGAGCACAACGCAACCACGGACGCCGACGGAAACTACAGCTTCAGCGGACTCGCCAACGAGTCCTTCACGCTGCGGGTCACGGCTGCGGGCTACTATTCCTCAATTGGCAGTTCAGCAAATGTCGTACTTTCAGTGGTCAACGATGACAACCTGAAGTATGTGCGCATCCTTGATGGCGACGGTAACACGTTGCGCGACGCCGAGGTCATGCTCTACGAGGTTTCGACCGCCACCTGGGCCGCGGCCGAGAAGCTGGGCGGTGCGACGCACGTTGTGCGCCCCAGCGCAGCGAGCAACGGCAACTACATCTTCGCGTTTCACACGGATTACGCCACCGGCGTAACCGTGGCTGATGACGGCGCAGGCGAGAACCTGGAAATCGTGCTCGATACTGCTTCGAGCGGTACCCGAGTTGCGGCACTGCCGGGCGTCCCCGCAATCACCTCGAGCATTCCGGTAATGGACGTCAGCGGCATGACTGTGCTGCTGCAACTCAACCCCGGCCCAACAGCTGACGTCGTGGTCACCAGCGAGGCGAGCATGCTCGCCGGCGCGTATGTCGTCGCAGTCGATGAAGCGGTCAGCTTCTCGGCGGCCGGCGCGAGCGCGACGGTCGGTATCACCCAGCTGGAGTGGGACTTCGGCGAGGGCGGCGCAAGCACCTACGGACAGGAAGAGCTCAACCATTCCTGGAGTGCGAGCGGCAGCTACACGGTCAACCTGACCGCAATGGACCAGTACGGCATGGTGGACACCGCCAACGTCACAATCCTGGTCGATGGCACCGCGCCCACTTCCAGCTTTACGACCACGGTCAAGGACTCCATCGAGGACGAGGGCTCACCCTACAACGACACCAACGTTGCCGAGGACAGCTCGACGCTGGTGTTCAACGGCTCCGGCTCCAGCGATGTCGAGAGCGAGATTGCCTCCTGGGCGTGGGACTTCGGCGAAGAGGGCAGCGACAGCGGCTCGGTCGTCAGCAAGCAGTTCAGCGAACCCGGGGAGTATGAGGTCACGCTCACCACCACCGACGCGGCTGGCAACAGCGCCTCGGATTCGGCAACAATCATCGTGAACGACGTCACTATCCCCGACGCCAAGTTCACTTACTACTACGACATTAATGGCAACGGCACCATCGAGGCAGATGAGCAAGCCTTGCAGAAGGCAATGGAGGGCGCTCCGGTAACCTTCAACGCCTCGAGCACCGAGGACAACTTTGACTCACTGGCTAACCTCACCTTCAACTGGGAGTTCGGCGACGGCATGAGCCAATCTGGAGCCGTCATCGAACACGTCTACGCCGAGCTGCAGGACGAAGGGTTCAACGTCGTCCTGACGGTCACCGACCGCGCTGGCAACGAAGCGGTCTTCGGAACGCTGGTCGAGCCGGCAACGATGGTGCGGCCTGACCTCTTCGTCTCCTCGCTCAACTTCACCAGCGACTCCCCGCAGGCGGGCGACAACCTCGTGATGGAGGCGACGCTCAAGCTGCTGGAGGAGAACATCACCGGTAGCTTCAACGTCGCATTCTACGCCGACTCGATTACAGCCGGCAACGAGTTTGCTAACATCTCAGTCGATGGCGCTAACCTCAGCGCCGGTATCGAGCACTCATACACGCTAACGGCTACGTGGAGTAATATCCCCGCAGGCGTGCACACGATTTTTGTCGTGGTCGACGCCGCTAACGTAATCGACGAAGGCACTGAGAAGAACGAGCTGATGAAACTGGTCACAGTCAAGGCTGCCGATGACGGCCGCGACTGGACCTCAATCGGGCTGATTGTCGCCATCGTGATGGCGGTCTTCGGAGCGCTGGGCTACATCTACCGCGACCAGATCTTCGGCAAGTAAGCGCACCGCGCCTGCTGTTTAGTGCCCGCGCGAAGCCATCTTCGTTTCCAGCGCCGCCTCTTCCAAGCCGTCCATCGCGCTGCCGAGGTCGTCCGAGACTTTCGCCACGACGTGTGGGTCGTCGAAGTGCGCGGTCGCCTCGACGATGGCGCGCGCGCGCTCGGCCGGGTCGTCAGACTTGAATATGCCCGAGCCGACGAAGAGTCCGTCCATCCCGAATTGCATCATCAGCGCCGCGTCAGCCGGCGTCGCGATGCCGCCTGCCGTGAAAGTGACGACCGGCAGCCGCCCCAGCTTCGCGACCTCGTCCATCAGCTCGGCGATTTCAGCCTCGATTTCGCTGCGCGGCATCTCGAACGGAGTCGCGCCAGCTGAAGAGCCGAGGTTGGTTACCACCTCACGGTCGAGCTCGAAATACTTGTCGACGACGCGGGTCGCCATTGCGGCGCGGTCGTCAGATTGCTGCACTGCTGCGATTTCGGCGTCGAGCAACCGCGCGTGGCGCATCGCGGCGACGATGTTCCCCGTCCCCGCCTCGCCCTTGGTGCGAATCATGGCCGAGCCTTCCCAGACGCGGCGCAGCCCCTCACCGAGTGAAGTGGCGCCGCAAACGAACGGGACGGTGAAGTTGCGCTTGATGACGTGGAAGTAGGGGTCGGCCGGCGTCAGCACTTCCGACTCGTCAATCATGTCCACTCCAAGGGCCTCGAGCACGCGCGCCTCGGCGGTGTGGCCGATACGGCACTTGGCCATCACCGGAATCGTAGTGCAGTCGATAATTTCGCGAATCTTCTGCGGCTCCGACATGCGTGCGACACCGCCTTCAGCACGGATATCGGCCGGCACACGCTCGAGCGCCATGACGGCGACGGCGCCGGCGTCCTCAGCGATGGCCGCCTGCTGCGCGTTGGTGACGTCCATGATGACGCCGCCTTTCTGCATACGGGCGAAGCCGCGCTTCACCAGTTCCGGGCCGTGTCTCAGCGAATGCAGGTCGAGTTCGAGTGGCATGTTATGCTTCTGGTGGACCGGGCGGGATTTGAACCCGCGGCCTCCGCCTTGCGAAGGCGGCGATCTTCCGGGCTGATCTACCGGCCCACTCCCGCGGCGGCATTCCCCACCGGCAATAAGGTTTCACTTGTCGCTACGCCGCCAAGTGTTCTTGCGCCGCCTCGGCCAGTGCGTTGAAGAGCTCTTCATCCTCAACCGATTCGTAGCCGCCGCCCTTGGCAACGTGCAGGATATCCACCTCGAGCACATCCTCGCCGCCTTCGGCGGGTGACATCACCGCATACTCTTCGCCCTCAACCTCGAGCGTGCCGTGGACCCGGAAGCGGTGCTCCCTGCCTTCGGAGTCGGTCAGCACTTCGATGTCGCCGGCATCGGGTGTTGCGGGAGCGTCCGCCGCAGCTTTGCTGCCGCCCATGAACGGAAGGCTCCAACCACCTGCGGTGTCGGCAACGCTGATTTCGCGCCCCATCGCTTTGGACCAGCCGCTGATAATCGCCTCTTGGTCGAATCCCGAGTTGGCTTCGAGCTTGCTCCAGTTGTTGATTGCCCAGGGAGGCTTCTCGAACTTGTCGGCCAGAAGCCGCAGGAACATACGCAGGTCGTTAGGGTTAGCTGTCCCGATTTTCAGCTGGAGGTAACAGTTGCGCGGGACGCCGTAGAAGCCCTTGTATTTCTGCGCTGAAAGTCGCGCCTTGAAACCGGCGAAGCGGAAGGCGGCGGTCCAGTTCATCTCGTCAAAGCCGCTCTCGCGCAGTTTCACCTTCGCGTCGGAATCAATTTCCTGCGCGCAGGCCCAGAAGGCGTCGAAGAAGTCGGTCAGCCAGACCAGCCCGAAGGTGCCACGGCCGACTGCCTCCAGCTGCCCTTTCTGTAGCAACTTGCGCTTCACCAGCGGGTGCTTTTTACGAGGCTGCGCCAGCAGGGTCACGACGTGCATTGCGCCGGCAGCATGGGGCTGGATAAAATGGCTCCGTCGCAGACCGCCAGCTTTAATTAGGTCCCGGTACGGGCCGGGTCGGCCTGCGGGCCATTACGGTAATTACTTTATCGACTCTCAACAAAGAGTCTTGGACCAGACGTTCAGACTTACTTGGGGGAGGCTCAGGCCGCACAACCAAAAGGTGAAAAAATGACAGACCCCAACAGTAGTAAGTACGTTATCCAAGCCAGAATCACGGCCAGCGGCGTGGTTGAGCGATCCGACGTAGTCGGTGCAATCTTCGGTCAGACCGAAGGATTGCTCGGCGACGAACTTGACCTCCGGGACATGCAGAAATCGGGCCGTATGGGCCGGATCGAAGTGGACATCAAGAGTAGCAAGGGCAAGTCCATTGGTGAAATTACCATAGCCTCCAGTATGGACCAGGTAGAGACTTCGGTCTTTGCCGCCGCGCTCGAGACAGTCGAGCGCGTCGGTCCCTGCAAGGCGACTCTCAAGGTAACTAACCTCGAGGACAGCCGTGCCGGCAAGCGCGACCAGATTATTGAGCGCGCCCGCGAGCTGCTGCTCGGCATCGTGACCGAGTCCCGCAGTGCCGGAGTCAACATAACCGACTCCGTCAGGCAGCTAATCCAGACTGATGAAATCGTCTCTTACGGCGGCAAGCTCCCCGCGGGGCCCAACGTCGAGAACAGTGACGCCATCATTCTGGTCGAGGGACGCAGCGACGTCCTGAACCTGCTGCGGCACAGCATCAAGAACGCAATCTCGGTCGAGGGGACCAACATCCCCAAGGAGATTGTCGAGCTCTGCAAATCGCGCACCGTCACCGCTTTCGTCGATGGCGACCGCGGCGGTGAGATGATCCTGCGCGAGCTGTTCCAGGTCGCCGAGATTAATTATGTCGCGCGCGCACCAACCAACACCGAAGTCGAACACCTCGGGCACAAGCAGATTATGAAGTGCCTGCGCGATAAGTCGACTACCGAGCTGTTCAAGGACCAGAACAAATGGGCGCAAGAGGGCAATAAAAAACGCTCGCGACGTGGCGGACGCAAGTCAAAGAGCAGCAAGGACACGGAAGCGCCCGCAAAGACGCCAGCCGCTGAGCCAAAGGCAGCGGCGGAGCCCGCAGCCCCGGCTGAAGCACCTGCAGAGGAGCCAGCCGCTGAGCCAGAGGCAGTCAAGGCTGCCGCCCCCGCAGAAGCACAGGCGCTACTCGAGCACCTTGATGCACTCAAGGGCAGCAAGAACGTGAGGCTGCTCACGGGCGAGAAACTGAGCGACGAACTCCCGATTACCAAACTGCAGGAAGAGCTGCAGAAGAAGGGAAACAACGGCGTCACAGCACTGGTGATGGACGGTATCATCACCCAGCGGCTGGTCGACCTCGCCCCCGAGGCAGGTATCTCGACCGTCGTTGCCGAGAAGAAGGGACCAGTGCCGCGCAAACCGGTCGGCCTCTCACTCTACACCCGTAGCGACCTTAGCTAAGGCAGCCCGGCCACCTTGGCAAATGGTTAAATCCGCCGGCAGCCGTCGCTAGTCGGCGAGAGCATGGTAGATGACGACAGCATAGACGAAGAGGGCCTGCGGCGCTCAGCGCGTAGCCAGATAATCGTGGACACAATCGAGCGCAGTCTCGAAAAGATGATGTTCGTCGAAACGAACATGGCGCGTGAGATGGATTCCAAGGACCTGTTTCAGGTCAAGCGCGAAGCGGTCGCGGCGGTAGCCGAACTGCGCTACGCGCTCTCAATCCTGACCGGAAAGCTGGAAATCTGATGGGGTCCCGGCTGCTGCTGGCGCTGGACGAGACAGACCCGCAGCGTGCTTTTTCCGTAGCCGAAGCGGCAGCACCGCACTTGGCAGGCATCAAAATCAACTGGCCACTGCTGATGCAGGGCGGGCTCGAGACGGTCGCGAAATTAGCGAAGTTGGCGCCAGTCATCTGCGACCTCAAGGTAGCAGACATTCCCAACACGGCGCGCCTCATCGCCGAAGCGGCCTACGGTGCCGGCGCGGCCGGCATCATTGCGCACGCGTTCCCGGGCGCCGGCCCACTGCGCGCCATCCGCGACGTGGCGCCCGACCGCGACCTTTACGCAGTCATCACGATGTCGCACCCCGGCGGCGGCGAATTCTTCGACATCACGGCGCTGGCCGCCGTCGCGCGCGACGGAGGTGCGACCGGTGTCGTCGCCCCGGCAACGCGACCGGAAGACATCACCGCCGTGCGGGAAGCGGTCGGCAACCTGAAAATCATCGCCCCCGGCGTCGGTGCGCAGGGAGGCGACCCACGCACGGCTATCACAGCGGGCGCCGACCTCATAATCGTGGGGCGCGCCATTTACCAGGCGGACGACCCGGGCACGGCCGCGCGGGAATTCGCCGCCGCGCTGGGCGACTGATGCTCACCGTCCGCAGGCTGCAGAAAGCGTTCGGCGCGCGGCGCGTGCTGCGCGGGCTCGACCTGTCGGTCGCCGACGGCGAAGTGGTACTACTGCAGGGCGAGAACGGCGCCGGCAAATCAACGCTGCTGCGCATTCTCGCAACGCTCGACCGCGTTGACAACGGCGAAGCTGAAGTGGACGGCTTCGCGCTCTCCGACGGCGTCGAAGTGCGGTCACGCATCGGCTTTGCCGGCCACCGCACCGGCTTTTACGGCGAATTAAGCGGTCGCGAAAACCTCACGCTCTGGGCACAGCTGCACCAGCTGCCGGAGCACTTGGCAGAGATTGACGCCACGCTCGAGCGCGTCGGCCTCAAGGCTTTTGCCGACGACCGCACCGGCATCTACTCACGCGGGATGTTGCAGCGGCTGGCGCTGGCGCGCGCTACCCTGCACCAGCCGACGACGATGCTGCTCGACGAGCCGTTCGCTGCGCTCGACTCCACCGGGCGCGAGCTGCTGCGGACGCTCATCTCCGAATGGCGTGACGATGGCCGGGCGGTGCTAGTGGTGGCGCACGGTAGCGGCCTTGCAGCGGACCGCACGCTGGCGCTCGCCAATGGGGTGCTGGCGTGAGCCCGCTGGCGGCGCTGGTGCGCAAGGAAGTGCGCGTCGAGCTGCGGTCGCTGCAGGGCACCGTCGCGGCGGCGATGCTGGTACTGGCGCTGCTGCTGCTGCTGCGCTTCACGCTCACCAACGACGAAATTAGCCGCGCGCGGCTGGCGCCCGCGATTCTCTGGAGCGTGCTGCTCTTCGCCGGGCTGGGGCTGCTGACGCACACCGCCTTGCGCGAAGGCGACCGCGGCACCGGCGAGATGCTGCGGCTGGCACCGCTCCCGCGCGCGACGCTGTTCCTCGGCGCCTGGGCTGGCAACCTGCTGCTGCTCTCGGGGTTGACGCTGCTTGCTTTCGGATTTTATATACTGCTCTTCGAGAACTCATTCGGCTCCGCATGGCCCTCTGCGCTCGCAATCCTGCTGCTTTCGGCGGTCGGCGTTTCCGCCGCCGGGACGCTCACGACGCAGGCGGCAGCGCCGCTACCCGGCGCGTGGATGCTCGGAACTCTGCTCGCCATCCCGCTGCTGCTCTTCACCGTGGTCGAAGCGTCACTGCGCGCGTTACAGGCGCTGCTGCTCGATGACGCGGGCATTGCGACCGCGCTGACGCTGCTGCTGCTCTACGACCTGGCATTCTTGGCGGGCGGCGCGTGGCTCAGCGAACTGGCCGACTAGCGCTGCTTAAGAGATAACGCGGCGGAGTTGATGCAAAAACGTAGTCCCGTTGGCTGCGGCCCATCGGGGAATATGTGCCCAAGGTGCGACTCGCAGCCGGCGCAGACTACCTCGGTGCGGCGCACGCCGAGCGAGTCGTCCTCGCGCTCAGCGACCGCCCCGTCGGCAACTGGCGCGCTGAAGCTGGGCCAGCCGGTGCCTGAAACGAATTTCGTTTCCGAGTCGAACAGCTCCGCGCCGCACGCCGCACAACGGTAGCTGCCGGCGTCGTGGCAGTCCCAGTATTCGTTGGCGAAAGGCGGCTCGGTCGCACTGCAGCGGCAGACCTCATATTGCTCCGGGCTCAGCCGCGTGCGCCATTCAGCGTCGCTGAGCTTCATCGGCAGGTCGCCTTGCGGGGTTTCACAGCACTCCTGCTGCCTTACCGCCCGCTTCGAAAGCGCCCAGCGCTTCGTCCAGGTCCTCACGCGCGAGCCCGGCGTTCATGATGACGCGGATGCGCGCCTTGTCGCGCGCGACCATTGGAAAGACTATGGGTAGCGCAAAGACATCGCGCTGCATCAGTTCACCGCTCAACGCCTGCGCCTGCTTCGAAGAGCCGCACATGGCAGGGATTATGGGGGTCGTGGAAACGCCAGTGTCGTAGCCGAGTTGCTGCAGCCCGCGGCGGAAATAGGCGGTATTCTTCCAGAGATTCACGACGTGCTGCGGCTCTTCATCGAGCACGTCCAGCGCAGCGGTGCAGGCGGCGACCGTCGCGGGCGGGGCGGAGCCCGAGAGCAGGAAGGTGCGCGACTTGTTGAAGGCGTATTTCGCGAGATGTTCGCTGCCGGCGGCGAGCCCGCCGACGACACCGAACGCCTTAGAGAAGGTCCCCATTTCGATATCGACCTTGTCTTCGACTCCATAATGGACCCCGATTCCGCGCCCCTTGCCCAGCACGCCTTCGCCGTGCGCGTCGTCCACGTAGGTCATTGCGCCATATTCTCCGGCGAGCGCGCAGATTTCGTCGAGCGGCGCGGTGTCGCCGTCCATCGAGAAGACGCCGTCGGTGATGATGAGCCGGCGCCCCGTGTCGGGAGCCTTGCGCAGCAGATCTTCCAGCCCGCCCATGTCGTTGTGCGCGTAGATGTTGCGTGCCGCCTTCGTCAACCGCACCCCGTCAATAATCGAGCCGTGGTTCAGCTCGTCGGTGAAAAGGTGGTCGCCCTTGCCTACCAGCTGCGGAATCAGCCCGGCGTTGGCGGCGAAGCCGGTCTGGTAGTAGATGGCAGCGTCACGGCGCTTGAACTCGGCGATGCGCTGCTCTAGCCGGACATGCAGGTCCATGTTGCCCGCAATCGGCCGCACGCTGCCCGAGCCGGCACCGTGGCTGCGGACAGCCGCAATAGCGGCCTCCTTCAGCCGCGGGTGGTTGCTCAGGTTCAGGTAATTATTCGAGCAGAGCATCAGTCGCTCGCGTCCGCCAACCTGACAGCGGGGCGCGCTGGGACCTTCCAGCACCGGCGGCCGCCAGTCAAGGCTCGCCGCCACGAGCGCCTCGTATTCGTCGCGCATCCAGCCCGTCGGGTCGCTCATTGCGCCCCCTGTTCGCGGAGCAGGTTTTCAAGCATGTCGCCGACCATCTCCGCCAGCCCAAAGCGGGGCGCCCAGCCCCACTCCTGCCGTGCGGCGGAGTCGTCGACCGCGTCGGGCCATGAGTCGGCAATCGCCTGCCGTGCGTCGGGTGCGTAGCGGCACTCAAAGCCAGGGACGCGCTGCGCGATAGCGTCTGCCAGTTCGCTGGCGGAGAAGGACATCGCGTCGAGGTTGAAGTCGGAGTGGTGCTGCAAGGCTTCGAGCGGCGCATCCATCAGGTCCAGCGTCCCCTTCAGCGCATCCGGCATGTACATCATCGGCAGCCGCGTCTCCGGGCCGACGAAGCATTCGTAGCTACCGTCACGCAGCGCAGCGTGGAAGATGGCGATGGCGTAGTCGGTGGTCCCGCCACCCGGGGCCGCCTGCCACGAAATGAGTCCGGGGTAGCGCACCCCGCGCACGTCGACCCCGTAGCGCTGGAAGTAGTAGTCACAGAGGATTTCACCGGCGACCTTGGTGACGCCGTACATCGTGCTCGGGTGGAGCGGTGTCTCCTGCGGAGCCAGCGCCGGCGTATCGGGGCCGAAGACCGCTATCGAGCTCGGGCAGAACAAGCGTTGCCCCCGCTCGCGGGCGACCTCGAGCACGTTGCGCAGGCCGTTGAGGTTGACCTCGTAACAGAGCGCCGGATTAGCCTCGCCGCCCACGGAAAGGATGGCGGCTAGGTGGTAGACTGTGTCAATATCGTGCTCCGCGACGGCTTGCGCGTAGCCCGCGGCGTCGGTGACGTCGCCCTTCGCCGACGGACCGCCCTCCGCGACTTCTGGCGCGAGCGGGCTGGAGCGGTACATCGCGACGACGTCCCCGGTGGGGAAGCGCTCACGCAAGGCGAGCACCAACTCGGTCCCGATTTGCCCCGCGGCGCCAGTTACCAGTATCCGGCGCTGTTCGCGAGTGGACATGCGCCCGCCATTATGGCGCACTATTTTAGGCTGGAGCGCGCATAACTTCCTTTTAGCGGCCGGGCTTCGCCCCACATGGCGCTACGCACACCGCTGATGGTCGTCAACCTGAAGACCTACCCGCAAGGCCACGGTGAGGCGGGCTTCGAGTTCTGCCGCGAAATGGCCGCCGTCGCGGAAGCTTCGGGCGCCTGCCTTGCGGCCGCAACCAGCGCGCTCGAACTGCGGCGCTTCGCGCACAAGGGCGGTGTTCCGGTGCTGGCGCAGCACATTGACGCCGCGCCGGCCGGCGCGCATACCGGCGCGGTGCTGCCGGAAGCGGCCGTCGCAGCGGGCGCGGTCGGCACGCTGGTCAATCACGCCGAGCGGCAGCTCGACTGGGCCACCATCGAGACGACGCTAGCACGCGCCCGCGAGGCGGGACTGGCGACCGTACTCTGCACCGCCGACGTCGAAGCAACCGCACGCGGTGCCGCCCTGCGGCCGGACTACGTCGCGGTCGAGCCGCCCGAACTCATCGGCGGTGACATCTCGGTCTCGACTGCGCGCCCCGAGGTCATCAGTGACTCAGTCGCGGCGGTGGCCGGGACCGGCGTCCCAGTGCTCTGCGGCGCCGGTGTCAAGACCCGCGCCGATGTTGAAAAGGCGATGGAACTGGGCGCGGCGGGCATCCTGCTGGCGTCGGGCGTCGTGAAGGCGAAGGACCCGGGAGCGGTCCTCACAGAGCTGGTTCGGGGTCTGTCATAAACTATTAATATAAGGCTGGTTGACAACCGCCGGTTGCCTACCGGACCTCATTGTAGTTCCCGAGGGTGACCCAGCAAAAATGGTGAAAAAAATGTCAGTCGGAATTGAGCCCTTGGGCAAGATGGTCCTGCTCGAGCTGGAGGAAGCCGCGGAGAAGACAGATAGCGGTTTTCTGCTGCCCGAAGCAGCGCGCGAAAAGATGAACGTCGGCCTCGTAGCAGGCGTCGGCCCTGACGCAGAACACGTCAAGGCAGGCGACCGCGTGGTCTACAAGAAATATGCCGGGACGGAGATTACCTGGCAGGACAAGGATTACCTACTCCTCAAGTCGAAAGACTTGCAGGCGACGGTGCTTTAGGAGGAAAAAATGGCAAAACAGATGGTATATGGAGAAGATGCACGACGCAAGCTACTGAGTGGTATCAACACCGCTACAGACGCAATCAAGGTCACACTGGGACCGAAGGCACGCACTGTTGTACTGGACAAGTCATTCGGCAGCCCGACCATCATCAACGATGGTGTGACGATTGCCAAGGATATCGAGCTGCCTGACCCGTACGAAAACATGGGCGCGCAGCTGGTCAAGGAAGTCGCGAGCAAGACGCAGGACAACGCCGGTGACGGCACCTGCACCGCGGCAATCCTGACGCAGGCGCTCGCAACCTACGGGCTGCGCGGCGTCTCGGCCGGCATGTCGCCGGTTAACCTGAAGGATGGCTTCGACCAGGCCATAACCGTGGTAGTCGACGAGCTGAAGAAGTCGGCCTCCCCGGTCGAGTCGGACGAGGTCATCGAGCAGGTGGCCGCAATTTCGGCCAACAACGACCAGGAAATTGGCAAGCTGATTGCCGATGCGGTCGGCAAGGTAGGGCAAGATGGCATTATCACCGTTGAGGAAGCGAAAGGTATCGAGACCACGCTCAAACTGGTCGAAGGAATGGAGTTCGACAAGGGTTACGTCTCGCCATACTTCGTCACCGACCGCGAGAAGCGTGAAGCGGTGGTCGAGAACCCACTGATACTGATGACCGACCACACAATCTCGTCGGCGCAGGACCTACTGCCGGCACTCGAGTTGGGGGTCAAGCAGCTGAAGGCACCCATCCTGCTCATCTGCAAGGACCTAGAGGGCGAGGCACTAGCGACGCTGGTGCTCAACGTCGCTTCCCGGGTGCTCAAGGCGTGCGCCGTCAAGGCGCCGGGTTTCGGCGACGACCAGAAGGAGCAGCTTGAAGACCTAGCCATCCTGACCGGCGGCCGTGTTATCGGTAAGGATCAGGGCATGGAGCTCAAGGAAATTACCGCCGACATGTTCGGCAAGGCGAACAAGGTCGTCATCGGCAAAAACAAGACCACGGTCATCGGTGGCGGCGGCGAGAAAGCGGCGGTCGAGGAACGTGCGCGCATCCTGCGCTCGCAGGCCAAACTCGCCAAGTCCAAGTGGGACCGCGAAAAGCTCGAGAAGCGCGTCGGTCGCCTGCTGGGTGGCGTCGCGGTGCTCGAAATCGGCGCGGCAACCGAGACCGAGATGAAGGAGAAGAAGGCGCGCGTCGACGACGCACTCAACGCCACTCGCGCCGCGATGGCCGAAGGCGTCGTGGCGGGCGGCGGCGTAGCACTGCTGCGCACCCGCAAGGCACTCGACAAGCTCGCAAAGAAGCTCGATTCCGAAGAGGCGACCGGCGTCCGCATTGTACGTGATGCACTCGCCATGCCGGCGAGCCAGATTGCCGAAAACGCTGGCGAAGACGGAGGCGTAGTGGTCTCGAAGATTAGCGAATCCAAGAACGCCAGCTTCGGCTTCAACGCCCGCACCAACACCTACGAGGACCTGATGAAGGCTGGAATCATCGACCCCGTCAAGGTCGTGCGCAACGCACTTCAGGCCGCTGGCTCGATTGCGAGCCTCGTGCTGACCACCGAGACACTCATCTCGGACATCCCCGAGAAGGAGTCCTCAATGCCGGACATGGGTGGCATGGGCGACATGGGTGGCATGGGCGGTATGGGTGGCATGGGCGGGATGATGTAGTCCTGTTTATTACAAAAAAACCTGAACTGAACCGGCGGCGGGCGCCAGCCCGCCACCCTATGATAGCCTGATTTTCGACAGGTAGCCTGGCATCTCGATATCGCTTGCCAGCCCCGCTGCCGGCTCCGGCTCGCCGAGGCTAGTCATGATTGGGACCACCCCGGCCCAGACCGGCTGGTCCCGGTCTGCCGGTTCGTCACCGACGGGGATAGCACGAATCTTGGCTGCACCTTCCCGGATATCCATCCAGAGCACACTGGTCGCTTTCAGTTCCGACTCTGTCGGCTGGCGCACTTCGCCCCAGCGGCCGCGTGCGATGCGCTCCATGAGCTTCTCAAGTGCCATCAGTTTTTCCCCGGAGTCATCAACGCTCCGGGCCGTCCCGAAAAGCATCACTGAGCGGTAGTTGACCGAGTGGTTGAAAGCCGAGCGCGACAGCACGATGCCGTCGAGCAGGCTCACCGTCAGGCAGACCTTGCACTCCGCTTGCGTCCGCAACGCCCGGCTGGCGGCGGAGCCGTGCCAGAAGACACGCTCGCCATCGCGCCAGAAAAGCGTCGGCGTCACCAACGGCGCACCGTCAAACACATACCCGACGTGACAGAGCAGCGCCGCGTCCAGGATGGCGTTGATCGTCTCACGGTCGAAGCTGCCGCGTTCGGAATGCCGCATGGGCTGGCTGCGGCCGGTTCGCTCGAGGTCAGCCATGCTGCGCTTCCAGCTCCGCCAGCACCTTCGCCGCGTGCCCCTTGGAGCGTACGTTGGGCCACGCCCGTGCGACCGTGCCGTCAGGGGCTACGAGGAAGGTCGAGCGCGCGACACCCATGTATTCGCGGCCGTAGTTTTTCTTCAGTCGCCATGCTCCGTAGGGCGCCATCACCGCGCGGTCCGGGTCGGCGAGCAGGCGTACACCGAGGCCGTATTTCGCGATGAAGTTGCAGTGCTTCTGCGGCGAATCGGGTGAGACGCCGACAATATCGCACTCGAGCGCTGCAAACTCGGCGGCGAGCGCCGTGAATTCCTGCGCCTCGATGGTGCAACCCGGCGTATCATCGCGCGGATAGAAGTAGAGCAGCAGCCAGCGGCCGGCGAAGTCGGCCAGCGCAACGGCCGTACCGTCCTGGTCAACCGCTTCGAAGCGGGGTGCAGAGTCTCCAGCTTGTAGGATTTCAGTCATATTTTTCACATCGATGAGTATTAAAGTGGAATGTTGCCGTGCTTGCGCTTCGGGCGCGGTTCGCGCTTGCTCCCAAAGCGCTCGAGCCCGCGCAGCAGTTCGACGCGCGTATCGCGCGGGAAAATGACGCGGTCGATGTATCCCATTTCGGCGGCAATCCAGGGCGACGCGAACTTCTCGCGATACTCGTCGGTCAGCTCGCGCCGCTTCCGGTCGGGGTCGCTGGCGGCGGCCAGTTCCTTGCGGAAGATGATATTCACCGCCCCCTCGGAGCCCATCACCGCGATTTCAGCGGTCGGCCACGCCAGGTTCAGGTCGGCACGGATGTGCTTGGACGCCATCACGTCATACGCGCCGCCGTACGCCTTGCGCGTTATCACCGTCAGCTTCGGGACGGACGCCTCGGCGAAGGCGTAGAGCAGCTTGGCGCCGTGGCGGATGATGCCGCCATGCTCCTGCTCGCGCCCCGGCAGGAAGCCGGGAACGTCGACGAACGTGATGAGGGGCAGATTGAACGCGTCGCAGAATCGCACGAAGCGCGCCCCCTTCACCGACGCGTCGATGTCGAGACAGCCCGCCAGGTGTTGCGGCTGGTTGGCGACGATGCCGACCGGGTAGCCGCCGAGGCGCGCGAAGCCGATGACCATGTTCTGCGCCCAGTCCGATTGCAGCTCCAGGAAGTCCCCTTCGTCACCGACCGCCGTGATGACCTCGCGGATGTCGTATGGTGTGTTCGAGTTGTCGGGCATCAGGCTGTCGAGCTGCGGCAGCCGCTCGTCACCTGACGGAGGTTCCCGCCGCGGAGGCTGCTCCAGGTTGTTCTGCGGCAGGAATGCAAGCAGCCGCCGCAGCTCGACAAAAGCAGCCTGCTCGTCGGGTACGGTCAGGTGCGCGACGCCCGAGAGCGAGCCGTGGGTCTCCGCACCGCCCAACTCCTCAAAACCGATTTTCTCGTGCGTTACGGTCTTGATAACGTCGGGGCCGGTGATGAACATATGCGACGTCCCTTCGGCCATGATGACGAAGTCGGTAATCGCCGGCGAATAGACTGCGCCACCGGCGCACGGCCCCAGAATCAGGGAGATTTGCGGGACGACTCCTGACGACTGGACGTTGCGCCAGAAGATTTCAGCGTAGCCGCCCAGCGAGACGACGCCTTCCTGGATGCGCGCGCCGCCCGAGTCGTTAAGCCCGATGACCGGCGCTCCCATGCGCGTCGCGAGGTCCATCACCTTGCAAATCTTCTTGGCGTGCACTTCCCCCAATGCGCCGCCGAAGACCGTGAAGTCCTGTGCGAAGATGTAGACTGGCCGCCCCTCGATGGTGCCGTGGCCGGTCACCACCCCGTCGCCCGGCGGCCGCCGCTTCTCCATCCCGAAGCTGGCGCTGCGATGCTTCGCCAGCGCGTCCAGCTCAACGAAGCTGCCGTCATCGAGCAGTAACTCCATCCGCTCGCGCGCGGTGAGCTTGCCGGCAGCGTGTTGCTTCTCGACTCGCGCCGCGTCGGAGCGCTGCGCTTCCGCCAGCCGCTGCTCCAGCTCCTCGATGCGCTCGCGGGTCGTCATCGGCCGGCAGCGGCTGGCGGCTATAACGGTGGCTGCGTCCGCTAACGCTAAACCCCCGCCCTCGCTCGCGGCAGCGTGAGCGACTTGCAGGGCGTGCGCGGGACCCGCGACTTCTACCCCGACGAGATGCGGTTACGCAGCTGGCTCTTCTCGCACTTCCGTGCTGCGGCGCAGCTGCACGGCTTCGAGGAGTATGATGCGCCGGTGCTCGAACACGAAGCGCTCTATACCCGCAAGGCAGGCGAGGACATCGTCGGGCAGCTCTACGGTTTCGAGGACAAGGGCGGCCGCCGCGTCGCGCTGCGCCCCGAGATGACACCGTCGCTGGCGCGGATGGTGCTGGCGCGCGCCGGGGCGCTACCGCTGCCCATCAAGTGGTTCTCGATTCCGCAGTGCTGGCGCTACGAGCGGATGCAGCGCGGACGCGGGCGCGAGCACTACCAGTGGAACGTCGATATCTGGGGCAGCGCTGGCGTCGAAGCCGATGTCGAGCTGCTGGCGGTGCTCTGTTCTTTCTTCGGCCGCGTCGGACTGGCGCCCGCCGAGGTCGGCATACGTGTCAGCAGCCGCAAGGTGCTACAGGAAGTACTCGACTCGGTCGGCGTCGCAAGCGAGCAGTTCGCTGCAGTCTGCATTGTCGTTGACAAGCTCGGCAAGCTGCCGCCGGACGAGGCGACAGCGCAGCTCGGGAAGCTGGGGCTCGACAACACGGCGGTCGCGACCATCCAGCGTGTGCTCGGGCTGCGCAATCTTGATGCGCTCGCGGCGGCGCTGGACGACGACAGCGGTGCCGTCGCCGAGCTGCGGTCGCTCTGGGCGCTGGCGAAGGGCTACGACCTGACGGAGTGGCTCGAGTTCGACGGCTCGATTGTACGCGGGCTAGCCTACTACACCGGCCCCGTCTTCGAGGCGCACGACCGCAGCGGCGAGCTGCGCGCGGTCTGCGGCGGCGGCCGCTATGACCGGCTGCTCTCGTCCTTCGGCGGGAAGGACCTGCCGGCGACCGGTTTCGGCTTCGGCGACATGGTAATTCTGGAATTGCTCAAGGACCGCGGCCGGCTGCCGCAGCTGGCCGGCAGCGTGCAGGACGTGGTCTTTGCGCTCAATCCCGAGCTACGGCCGGTGGCGATGGACGTCGCCGGCCGCTTGCGGGCGCAAGGGCGCAGCGTCGACCTGGTGCTCGAGGAGAAACGGCTCAAGTGGGCGCTGAAGCACGCCGACCGCTGCGGTGCCGAGCGGCTGCTGCTGCTCGCGCCGAAGGAATGGGAACGCGGGCTGGTTAAGGTGCGCGACCTTGCCAGCGGCGCGGAGAGCGAAGTCGCGCCGGACGCGCTCTGATGCGGCGCAAGCGTTGAAAAGCGGCCGCAGATACGGGGCTGCATGGAAATGAGCAATCGGCGGATTTTCCGCATCGTTGCGCTGGCGCTGGTCGGCTACTACTGGCTACTGGCAATCGTCATCGGCGGTGACGGCCCCGCTGCGGGACGCTGGGCGGGCGGGCTCTCCTTCCTGTCGAACTGGAACCTGACATTGAACCTGGTGGTGGCGCTGGGCGCCATCAAGTACGAATTTGACGGTCAGAAGCGGCTGGACATCCCTATTCTCGGCGCCGCTATGGGTATCAACATCATCGTCGTGCTGCTCTTCTGGGTCCTGCGGGCGATGGGCGCGCTCGGCGAGGTACAGGCGTATGATTCCTTTGCCGCCCTGTTCCAGAACTACTACGTCCATCTCGGCACGTCGATTATCCTGTTTGTCGAGGCAGTGCACTACAGCCAGCCGTTCGAGGACTGGAAGCGTTCATACGGAATATATATGGTCATCTTCTTCGGCTATATTTTCTGGATGGAGGCGTTCGTCTCGCAGCGGGACAACTTCCCGTGCGGTGAGGTGAACTGCGGCTTTCCCTACGAGTTCCTGAACGACCTGACCACCACCGGTCGCATCATCTTCTACGGCGGAATCTTTGCCATGGGCAATCTCGCCTTCGCCGGCAGCTACTGGCTGGCGCAGTTCTGGGAACTGCGCCGGGATTCCGGACCCGCGACGGAATAGCGCTCGTCAGCGCCCAAGCCGCGCTCGGAGCGCCTGCGCCCGCGCGTCGAGCGACGCACGCAGCTTCGCGCGGCCCAGCCCGTTACGCTCCTGCCAGGCGGCCATGCGGGTGCGCAGCCGGCGCGAATGCCAGTAGTCGCCCGCCTCTTCGGAGAGCGCGGTGATGGCGTCCATGATTTCGTCAGTGAACTCGCGCAGCGCCTCGCGGTTCGCCTCCTTAGCCGTGAAATAGAGTGGGTCGCCGAACTCGTAGTAGAAACGGCGCCAGAGCCGCGGGACGCGCTTGCCGACCGGGATGACGCGGTCGGTCTCCCGGATGGCGACCGGCACGACTGCCGCGCCGGTGGCGGCCGCCAGCCGTGCGGCACCGGTGCGGCCGCGCCCCAGCTGCCCGTCGCGTGACCGAGTCCCTTCGGGGAATATACCGACCGCGCCGCCGTCGCGCAGGATGACTTCGGCCGCGTCCAGCGCGTCGCTAGCATCGCCGTCGCGGTCGACCGGGATGACGCCCATGCGGCCGAAGAGCGCCCCGCGAATCCGGCCTTCGAAATGCTCCTGCTTGGAGAGGTAGCTGACCTCGCGCGAGGTGGCAGTCATGATGAACGCCGGGTCGATGTGCGAGAGATGGTTGGCGGCGAGGATTAGCGGCCCGTCAATCGGCACCGACTCCTGCCCGCGATACCGCGGCCGGAAGCAGAGGTGCAGCGCGCGGCCGAGCGTCTGCCGGACGAGGTTGTAGTCGCGCGACTCGCCCATTGACCGCGGCAGCCGCGCCGGGTTCTTAATCCTTGAGCGCAGACGAAACGAGTTTCGGCAACAGCCGAATCGGCGACCGAATCAGAGCAGTGACTGCTCGAGCAGCTCGACCGACTGGATGCCTTCCAGCGACGCCAGTCCGCCCTCGACTCCGTCGACCAGCCCGGCGCGGTCGGGACCGATTACCAGCGCGTCAATCGCCATCAGCCCGAATGCGAAGGGCGAAACTTCGTGCGCGCCCAGTTTTGCGTCGGCCGGCAGCGTCGCCGGCAGCGCCGCGACGACCGCCGCGGTATCGACTGCCGGGGATTCCGGCATCAGCCTATATTTCAGAGCGACTTCACCCATGGCGGCGCACCGCAGGCGGGGCGATATAGCAGTTTCGTGGTCCAGAATAGCATTATTAACTGCCCCTGAAATCAGCCCACAGCATGGCCATCGACGAGAACTACCTTTCGACCTACGAGCAGTCGGCGACCTACGACGGCGAGAACCAGCCGATTGAAATCTGGACCAGCGCTGACCAGCCCTACGAAGGGGTCGGGTCGGACAAACTTGCCATCTGGGGCACCATTGTTGGCGTCGACTTTGACCTCTGCATCGCTGACGGGGCGTGCATTGACGCCTGCCCGGTCGAGGTGTTCGAGTGGCTCGACACGCCGGGGCACCCCGCCTCGGAGAAGAAGGCCATCATGATTCGCGAGGAAGAGTGCATCATCTGCCGCGCCTGCGAGTCGGTCTGTCCGGTCGAGGCAGTCCTGATAAGCGAGGATTAGGTTAATAGCGCAGGCAGCAAGGGGGCACAGCATGGACGATAGCGACCTGCGTCTCGGCGGCTGGAACCGGCCGCGCCGCATCACGCTAGCGCGCATCCTCGGCCTGCTGGTCACTGTCGGGCTGGTGGTGGTACTGGTCGGCCCGCAGATGGTCGACCCTTTCACGGCCAATGTGAGCAACATCGAGCCGCTGTGGCAGCACACCGATGAGACTGACTCGCAGGAGTACAACGGCCTCCTGAAACTACGGATGCAGGAATACGAGTCTGTCGACGGCAAGACCGGACTGCTCTACGTCATCGCGCTCAGCTCGCTGGTCCCGCTCGCCGACCTGCCGCTCGACCTTGAACAGGCAGTCGCCGACCGTGTGCAGGAGGAAACGGAGCTGCAGCAGGCCGAGCTGAGCAACGGCCGTCACGCCGGCTCGCTCAGCATCTCGCAGGGTCACACCGCCGAGCTGTTGCAATGGGACGCCAGCGTGACCGGCACCTCGGGCTTTTTCGGCTGGTTCAAGGGGAGTAACCTGCGAGTGCGCGCCGCCTACTGGGAGGTCGAGCAGGGGCTGGTAATCTGCGTCGCCTTCGGGACCGAGCTGGTGCGCATCGATGAAGCGACCCGAATGATCCAGTCGGTGCAGGCATGATGATTTGCCCCGGCTGCAAGGGGTTGCTCTACCCGCAAGGCGACCAGCTGGCGTGCCGCCGCTGCGGCCATACGCAGGCGAAGGGCGCGGTACAGGTGATCGACCATGAGCGCGAAAAGCAGGAGCAGGTGGTGATGGACTCGGTCGACGGCACGCTGCCGCGCACGACCATCATCTGCGACAAGTGCGGCCATGGCGAGGCTACCTGGGTCCTGCGGCAGACACGCGCAGCCGACGAGCCGGCGACGCGCATCTATCAATGCACAGGCTGTCGCCACAAGTGGCGCGAATACTAGGCGAGCCGTCCGCCCGCCTCGAGCAGCCGGTTGCGCAGCGCTGACTGCAACTCCTCGAGCAGTTCTTGCGCCGCTTCACCCTGCGAGGCGCGGCACAATAGTTCGAGCTCGACTCCTTCGTCGCCGTGCGGTTTTGCGACGACCATCGCGAGGTAGACCGTCTCGTCGAGGTTCGAGCGCGCCGCGAGGTAGCTGATGTCGCTCCCCTCTTCGTGGCGTTGCCCGCAGATCGCCAGCCCCGTCAGGCCCTCCAGCGCTTCCGTCGCGGCGGCGAGGGTGACGGCGTCCAGCCGCAGCTCGCTGCTAGCGCTCTGCTCGCGGTGCTCGGCGCGCAGCTCGCCATGCTCCTCCTCCGACAGCGGCAGCGGCACCAGATAGCAACCCGGCAGCGCCGCGGCGACCGCGCCGAGGCTAGCTGTGCAGTGCTGCCCGGTCGCGTCACGATACTGCGCCACCAGCACCGCCCGCGACGGGGCACGGCCGAGCGGGCTGAAGGCGAAGCTGACGCTGGTGCGTTCGCCCGCCGCCAGCAATCCCGGGCGAACCACGCCGTCGGCGGGCGCCTCCAGCGCAAGGCCACTGCCTTCGAGCTTCAGCCGCAGCACCACCCCTTCCAACTGCTCGTCGCTGGTGTTGTGCAGTTGCGCTTGCAACTTCACCCCTTCCTTGTCGGCGCTGAACGCCAGCTGCTCGAGTCGCAACTGCTCGAAACGGTCGGACATCTCGACGAAGGCGGTGATGCCCTCGACCCGCTCGCGGATGCGGTCGCACGCCGCCAGTGACACCGCCTCCTGCTCGCGCACCGACTGCAACAGCCCGGCCTGGCCGGCGGCGGAGCCGGAGGTCATCCAGTCCAGCGCTACCTGCTTCGCGCCCTGCTCGACCTGTTTGCGGCGGGTGCGCCGCTCCTTCAGCAGCGCCCGCACCCCCTTGCGCTCGGCAGGGAGCGCCGCGAGCGCCTCCTCGATACAGGCGAGCTTGCGCTCCAGCTCCTCGCTCCCTTCGCGGTCGCCGAATGAATCGGCCACCTTGCGGAGCCGCGCCAGATACTCGCTGATTTCCTTGTCGAGCGCGCCCGGCGCACCGCTTCCCGAGAGCGACTGGTGCAATGCATAGAAGGGGTAGAGCCGGCTCGCCAGCGCCTCGGGCTGGCCTTCGGGCAGCCCCAATTGCTGCATGAAGCGCGGCAGCTGGTCCATGTAGCCGACGTGCTGCTGGTGCAACGCCTCGAGCTCAACCTGCAACTTTTCGAGCGCGCTGAACGCCTCCTTGAGCGCGTCGAAGCGGCCGGCCGCCTTCGCCTCCGCCTGCTCGAGCGCGTGCGCGACGCCCTCCGGCTCCGGCTCGTAAGCGGTGACCTTGCGGTAAAGCTGCCGCACCTGCGCCAGCAGTTCGCTCACCCCGCGCTTCAGGAACTCGCCGTTGCGGAACCAGCAGACGCGGCTACCGATGCCGGCGACCAGCTCGCCGCCGTGGCCCGGCAGCGCGAGGCAGCCGATTTCCTCGCGGCTAGAGTAGGTCTCGAGTACCAGCCCCTCGCGATCGAGCAGCCGCAACTCCCACCTGCCGAACACCTCGCCGCCCACGACCAGCGCCGCCAGCTCGCCCGAGGCGGTCGCGGCGGCGGTCTCGACGAATTTTTCCTCCTCGACATGCCAGAGCAGCTGGCCGTTGACCTCGAAGCAGTGGAGGCCGCCGTCGGTTGCGACCAGTAGCGCGCCGCCGCCCCGCGTGAAGCGCAAGCTGCGCAGCGGCCCCACCTCCTCGCGCCAGAGCAACTGCCCGCCACTGGTGAGGCAGTAGACCTGCTTGCCCGAGGAGCAGGCAACATGCTGCGCATTAGCGTCGACCCCCAGCACCAGCTGCCCGCTGCGCAGCTCCCACTGTTGCGCGCCGGCAGCGTCGTAGCAGCGCACGCCGCGCTCGAAGCCACAGAGGCAATCCCCGTCGGGGGCGAACGCCACTCCACCGACGAAACTGCCCGCCGTCGCCTGCCATTGCGGCTCGCCGTCGCGGTCGAGCAGCACCAGCCGGTCCCCGTCGGCAACCAGCGTGCGGCTGCCGTCGGACGCGAGCGCGACGTCATGGACGTCGCGCTCGGTTGCGTAAGCCCACTTGAGGTTGCCCCACAGGTCGTAGCAGTGTAGTCCGTCGAACGCCACAAGCACGATGCGGCTGCTGTCAGCCGCTATGCGCACCATGCGGTTGCCCTCATGCTCGACCGCCGCCAGCTGCTGCCTCTGGCTGTAGGTGAAGAGGGTGCTGACGGTGATGGCGGCGACCATCTCGCCGCTGGAATCGCATGCCAGGTCGACGACCGGTGTGCCCACTTTCTGCTTCGCGAACGGCTTGAAACCGCCGAACATTAGCCCTCCTCCCGCATCAGGTAGTAGACGTCCTTGAGCGAGACCGGCGCGGTGACGTAGTCCTGCACCCGCTCGCCCAGCAGCTTCAGCACCCTGCGCGAAATGCGGTGCACTGCCTGCTCGTCGGCGGCGAAATAGCGCAGCGTCATCTCGTAGCGCCGCAACGGCTGCGCCACCTTTGCAGCGAGGGCGTCATCAACGTCGCGCTTTAGGTTCACCTCGACCGTGAATCGGTAGGGCACCTCATCCATAAGCTCGCGCACCGAGGTGAAGCGGTGGACGCGGCCGCCCTCCTGCAGCACCAGGATGCGGTCGCAGAGTCGGTCGACGACATACGGGTCGTGGTCGACCATCAACAGCGTCAGGTCCCGGAACGCCTCCAGCTCCTCGAGCATGCCAATCACCTTCTCACGCCGCGACAGGTCGAGGTTCGCGACGACCTCGTCAAGGAAAAGCACCCGCGGTTGCTTCAGGAAGGCGATGGCAAGACGCAGCATCGCTTTCTGCCCTTCGGAGAAGCCTTCCAGCCGGCGGTCCCACATCGCGTAGAGCCCGGTCCGCTTCAGGAAAGGGGTGACGGTTTCGGGCGGCTTCTGCAGCACTGTCGCGAAGAACTCGATGGTCTGCCGCAGCGTCAGCTTGGCCTGGAAGTTCAGCGCCGGTGAGATAAACGCGAAGGCACGCCGCGACCGCTCGCTCTGGCGCCAGCTAAAGACGTCCTGCCCGAATATGCGCACCCGACCGGCGTCGGGGCGATAAATCGTCGCGATGGTGCGCAGCAGCGTGGTCTTGCCGCAGCCGTTGGGGCCGATAATCGCGACGTGCTGCCCCTTCTCGACGCTGAAGGAGACGTCGTCAATAATCCGTACGGGCGGGCAGCGCCAGCCGCCGGGGAACTCCTTGACCACGTTTTCGACCTCGACTGCCAGCATCAGTAGAACTCCAGCGTCCCCCAGCTCTGCGCCTTGCGCTCGAGGTACTTGTAGAGCAGCCCGGCGACGACCCCCGTGACGAGGATTCCGACTAGCATCGGCTCGAGGTAGGTCGCCCACAGCACGTCGAAGCCGGGCTTCGGGCCGGGGACCAGCACCATGTCGCGCAGGAAGACCAGCCCGGTGATTATCGGAATATGCGTCTTAAGCCAGATTGCGACGCCGGTGCCGAGGTAGCCGTCGAGCGCCTCGATGGGGAAGTAGTAGCCGCTCAGCACTTTGAGCGCTGTCACGACCATGTTGGCGAAGGGCGTGATGCGCTTGGAGACTATGTTGAGCGACGCGACCAGCAGCGAGACCATCAGCATGAATACCCAGATTAGCAGGAAAACCCCAACGATGAGCGGTAAATCCCCGAGGCCGAAGCCGGCGAATAGCCCGCGCTGCCCCGGCATCCCGCCCTGCGCCAGGTCGACCACCAGCAGCACCGGCAGGACGATGAAGAGCGTCGTCAACAGCGTCTTGACCATCGAGGCGATGTTGCGCGCCAGCAGCAGCGTCGAGAGGCTGACGTTGTTCGTCACGAGGAAGCCGATGGTACCGCGCGACGCCTCTTCGGGTAGCGCCGCAACAGTATCCTCGTAGGCGCGCTGGTAGAGCGCCCAGAAGAGCACCCCCATCAGCAGGAAGCCCTGCAGCCCGTAGTCTATGCCGAGCTCCCCCGGGTCGGCGGCCTCATCGACGAACGCCCCCAGTACGGTGAAGGCGACGATTATCAGTAGCATGTCGATGACGTCGGTCACCAGCTGGAACTTGTAGTTCAGGTCCACCTGCAGGTTGCGCTTGACCGCGCCCTTGAGGACCTTCGCATAGTGGAATGGATGCATCGTTCGCCTGCGGGAAGGGGGCGAGCGCGCCGCGATTAATAAGACATGGAGCCACCGGAGGGAGTTGAACCCTCGACCTGCCGCTTACAAGGCGGCCGCTCTGGCCGGCTGAGCTACGGTGGCCCGGTGTGCCGAGAGCGGCGCGGCAATAGCGGTTTCGTCGGGTGCGGCAGCGGCGCAATGGGGCCGGCGCGCAGCGCTGAAACGTAGTTATCGTCGGACGCCGTTGCCGAACGCTATAAATACAGACCCCTTCTGCGCGAAAACCTCCGCTCGTCGGGGAGATGCAAATTTGGCCAAAGGACTCTACACCTCCGCACAGGCTCGCAAGCACCGCCAGAAGCAACGCTGGAACGACCGCTACTATCGCAAGCGAGTCCTGCGGCTGAAGCAGAAGGCAGACCCGCTGCAGGGCGCGCCGCAGGCGAAAGGCATCGTGGTCGAGAAGGTCGGGGTCGAGGCTAAACAGCCCAATTCCGGCATCCGCAAGTGTGTGCGAGTGCAGCTCATCAAGAACGGCCGGCAGGTGACTGCACTGGCGCCGGGCAACCTCGCCATCAGCTTCATCGACGAACACGACGAAGTGGTCATCGAAGGCGTCGGCGGACGGATGGGGCGCTCGTACGGCGACCTCTCCGGCGTGCGCTACCGGGTGCTGAAAGTCAATAACGTCTCGCTGCGCGAGATGGTCCGCGGACGCAAGGAGAAGCCGATTCGGTGAGCGCGGTCGCGGAGGCTGAGGCAACCGGGGCGAACGCAGCTCCCGAGCCGGAAGCGGCGCCCGAGCCGGAGCTGCCGGTACTGCCGCTCTTCGGCAAGTGGGACCTCAGCGAAGTCGAGGTGGAGGACCCGACGCTGCGCAAGTACATCAACCTCAACGCTTTTCAGGTGCCGCACACCGGCGGCCGCCACGCGCGGACGCGGTTCGGCAAGCATCGCATGACCGTCGTCGAGCGCCTCATCAACAACCTGATGCGCTCCGAGCGCTACACCGGCAAGAAGGCGCAAGCCTACAAGGTGCTGCGCAACTCGTTCGACATCATCCACGCGAAGAAGAAACAGAACCCGATGCAGGTGCTGGTGCGCGCGCTGGAGAACGGCGCGCCGCGCGCCGAAGTGGTTTCGCTGCGCTACGGCGGCATCCGCGTTTACAGCGGCGTCGACGTCTCGCCGGCGCGACGGCTCGAGACCGCCATCGCCAATATTTGCCGCGGAGCGATTGCGTCGGCGCCGAAGCAACGCTCAATCGAAAAGGCGCTCGCGCGCGAAATCATGCTTGCTGCCGAAGGGAATCCTGACTCTTTCGCCGTCGCCAAGAAGGAAGACAAAGAGCGTCAGGCGGAAGCCGCGCACAACTGAGCCATGGGCCGCAAGGAAGATAACGTCAAGCGCGCGCAGGCGCTGTTCCGCGAACTGGGACAGATTCGCAACATCGGTACCGCGGCGCATATCGACCACGGCAAGACCACGCTCTCGGACAACCTGATTTTCGGCGCCGGAATGATGTCGGAAGACCTCGCCGGCAAGCAGCTGATGCTCGATTTCGACGAGCAGGAATCGGCGCGCGGCATCACCATCAACGCCGCCAACGCCTCGATGGTCCACGAGCACAAGGGCACCGATTACCTCATCAATCTTATCGACACCCCGGGGCACGTTGATTTCGGCGGTGACGTCACCCGCGCGATGCGTGCGCTTGACGGCGTGATTATTGTCGTCTGCGCGGTCGAGGGCATCATGCCACAGACCGAGACGGTCATCCGGCAGGCGCTGAAGGAGAAGGTCCAGCCGGTGCTTTTCATTAACAAGGTGGACCGGCTGATTGCCGAGTTGCAGGTTACGCCCGAGGACATGCAGCAGCGGTTCGGGAAGATTATCACCGAGGTCAACAAACTCATCATGGGGCAGGTACCCAAGGAATTCCGCAAGGAGTGGAAGCTGGACGCGGCTGCCGGTACGGTCGCCTTCGGGTCAGCCTACCACAACTGGGCCACATCTATCCCGTTCATGCAGAAGAAGGGCATCTCCTTCAAGCAGATTTATGATTACATGATGGAGGAGGACCGCAAGGGCCTTGCACACGCCGCACCGCTGCACGAAGTGCTGCTCGACATGATTGTCGAGAAGATGCCTTCGGCCGAGGTGGCGCAGAAGTACCGCATCCCGCACATCTGGCACGGCGACCCCGACTCGGCCGCCGGCAAGGCGATGGTTTCCGCCGATGACAAGGGGGTCACGACTTTCATGGTCACTAAGGTGGTCATCGACCCACACGCGGGCGAAATCGCCGTCGGGCGGCTCTTTTCGGGCACGATCGCCAAGGGCGACCTGCTCTACGTTTCCGGGATGCCCGCCCCCAACCGGGTCCAGTCGGTGGGCGTCTTCGTCGGCGCCGACCGGATTGCGACTGAGCAGGTGACTGCCGGTAACATCGTCGCCATCGCCGGGCTGCGCGACGCCATCTCCGGCTCGACCGCCACCTCCCAGCAGGACCTTGAGCCGTTCGAGCGCATCGTCCACCACTCGGAGCCGGTCGTCACGACCGCCATCGAGGCGAAGCATACACGCGACCTGCCAAAGCTGGTCGAGGTGCTACGCGCAGTCTCCAAGGCCGACCCCTCAATCCAGATTGATTCCAACCTCGAGACGGGCGAGCACCTGATGTCGGGGATGGGCGAGCTGCACCTTGAAATCACCGAGTATCGCATCGCCAAGGAGCACGGCGTCAAGATTACCACCTCGCCACCCATCGTGGTCTACCGCGAGGCGGTCATGGAACCCTCACCGGGCGCATTCGAGGGCAAGTCGCCCAACAAGCACAACCGTTTCTTCGTCACTGTCGAGCCGCTCGAGCCGGACGTGCTCGCCGCCATCCAGGACGGCACAATCCCGTCAGGCGACATCAAGAAGTCGCGCGAAGTGGCGCGGCAGCTAATGGAGTACGACTGGGACCGCCCCATCGCACGCGGCGTGCTCTGCATCGAGAACGGCTGTGTCTTCATCGACGCCACCAAGGGCGTGCAGAACCTGTTCGAGACGCGCGAACTGCTAATCGAGGCGTTCAAGGAAGTCGTCAACCGCGGCCCCCGCTCGCACGAGCGGTTGCTCGGCGTCAAGGTGCTGCTGCGCGACGCCAAGCTGCACGAGGACGCCATCCATCGCGGCCCGGCACAGACGATCCCTGCCGTCCGCAACGCCATCAACGGCTCGATGCTCATGGCGGGCGTGGCGTTGATGGAGCCGAAGCAGAAAGTCTACATCAGCGTCCCGCAGGACCTTATGGGGGCCGTCACGGGCGAGATGTCGCAGCGCCGCTCGGTAATTGCCGGGATGGAGACTGAAGGCGACCTCGCTACGATTACGGCCAAGGCGCCAGTCAAAGAGATGTTCGGCTTCGCGGGCGAGATTCGCTCGGCGACCGCCGGCCGCGCGCTCTGGTCCACCGAGTTCGCCGGCTACGAGCCGCTGCCGCGCGAGCTGCTGGATGATGTCACGGCCGAAATCCGGGAGCGGAAAGGGCTGAAACCCGAGGTCCCAAGACCCGAGAACTACGCCTGATTTTCCGACGAGAAGCAAGTTAATCTTTATTTACCCCCTGTCCTGCGGCCCCACCTGACCAAAGGAGGTCAAAAATGGCAAGCAAACCCCACCTGAATGTAGTATTCATCGGTCACGTCGACCACGGCAAGTCTACCTCAGTCGGCCGACTCCTTCTGGAGACCGGCGCAATCGAGCAGCACCTTATTGACAAGTATCGCAAGGAAGCTGAGGAGCGCGGCAAGGGCGGCTTCGAGCTGGCGTACGTGATGGATAACCTGAAAGAAGAACGCGAGCGTGGCGTCACGATTGACGTAGCACACAAGAAGTTCGAGACCGACAAGACCTATTTCACGATCATCGATGCCCCGGGGCACCGAGATTTCGTCAAAAACATGATTACCGGTACCTCGCAGGCTGACGCCGCAGTGCTGGTGGTCGCAGCCGACGACGGCATCAAGGCGCAGACCAAGGAGCACCTCTGGCTCGCTAAGGTGATGGGCGTCGAACAACTTATTGTCTCCATCAACAAGATGGATATCACCAAGCCCGCCTACTCCGAGAAGCGTTTCGAGGAGGTCAAGGCTGACCTCGAAAAGATGCTCAAGATGGTTGGCTTCCGCGACGAGCAGGTGACCCTCCTGCCCGCTTCCGGCTGGAAGGCGGACAACATCGCCGCCAAGAGCGACAACCTCAGCTGGTGGAGCGGCGACACGCTGCTCGCCGCGCTCAACAAGCTCTCACCCCCCAAGGGGCAGGAAGGCGATTCGCTGCGTCTACCAATCCAGGACGTCTACAAGATTTCGGGTATCGGCGCTGTGCCGGTCGGCCGGGTCGAGACTGGAGTTCTCAAGCCGGGCATGAAAGTCAGCTTCCGCCCCTCCGCCCATCAGGGCGGCAAGGTCGGCGAAGTCAAGTCGGTCGAGATGCACCACGCCGAGGTTCCGCAAGCGGTACCGGGCGACAACGTCGGCTTCAACCTGCGTGGAGTATCGCACACAGATATCCGTCGCGGCGACGTCTGCGGTCCCGAGAACGATCCGCCCACCGTGGCACGTGCGTTCAAGGCACAGGTCATGATTCTGGACCACCCCAACGTGATTACCAAGGGGTACACCCCGGTATTCCACTGCCACACTGCACAGGTGGCGTGTACCTTCGACACCCTGCTGGCGAAGATGGACCCCCGCACCGGACAGGTGACCGAGGAAAATCCTGACTTCCTGAAGAAGGGCGACGCAGCGATGGTGCTTATCAAGCCCACCAAGCCGCTCGCTATCGAGGAACAGGCCAAGTTCAAGCAGCTTTCGCGCTTCGCTATCCGCGACATGGGTAAGACCGTCGCGGCCGGTATGTGCCTCAAAATTGAGGAGTCCTGGGACTAAACTGAGGAATGGCGAAGGGAGATACACGGGCCTGCATCTCCCTGCACGCCCTCGACCACAGCTCGGTTGACTTGGTCTGCGAGCAGATTCGCACCATCTCCGACCGCACCGGTGTCTCGATGACCGGACCCATTCCGCTCCCAACGCGCAAGCTGCGCGTGCCCGTGCGGAAATCTCCTGATGGTGAAGGCTCGGAGACATGGGATCGTTGGGAGGCACGCCTCCACAAGCGACTAATCTACATCGACGCAGATGACCGCGCGCTGCGCCAGCTGATGCGCATCCAGATACCCGACGGCGTCAAGATTTCCATCCAGATTCAGTCAAAGTAGCGCTTACAGGTACGGCGACAGCAGCATGCAGAACATCACCGCCGAACCGTAGAGCGGGAGCCATGAGAAGCGCGCAACCTGCACGACGGCGTTCGCGGCGGCCGAGATGCGGTCCTGCATCCCCTGCCCTAGGATTTCGACGCCGTCGACCGTGACGCGCCCCATCGCGCTCTCGGCCGGCGCGAGGTCCGCCAGCGCCTCCGCCAGCGCCGCCTGCGCCGCGGGGAGAATGAAGTCGACGCCCGAGAGCGGGTTGTGGCCGCCGGGGCGGATGTTGACGTAATGGTTATCGGTCGTCGCCAGCAGCAGCGTATCGACGCTGCCGGCGAGGCCCTCCCGCAAGGCGGCGTTCATGCCGGGGGCGAAGCCGTTGGCGTCCCACAGCAGCAGCGCGCTGGTCGCGCCGCCCGTTTCGAGCGCTAGCACACGCAGCCCACCGGGGCCGATGCCGTTCTCCAGGTCCTCGCCAGGCAGCCGCGCGACTCCGGCGCGCAGTTCACCGACGGGAGCGGCGCGGCAGCGCTCGGCCGCCGCGCCCATCGCCTCTGCCAAGGCACTACCGGCGTCGGTGCCGACCGGTAGCGGGAGGCGGCCCCAGCCCTCCTGGTTGTGCAGGTCGACGAGCAGCCGCTCGCCGTCGCCGCGGGTGGCGCTGCCTTCGAGGATTGAGCCAAGCGCAGGGTGGATATCATCGCTGTCGTCCGGCTCGGCAAAGAGCAGCAAGTCTTCCCCAAGGCCGAGCGCGTGCGCGCCCGGTACCGTGCCGGCCGACGCGGCGGGGCGGCCGCCGCCGCCGTGCGCGGCGCCGGCGGCCGCCTTGACGTCCTCGGCGCGCAGCGGGTTCTGGTCGTTGGTCGTCGCGCCATGCAGCGCGAAGCCGAGACCAGGGAGTTCGGGGTCAATCTTCGACGGCAGGTTGCTGCCACCCAGTTCGCCGAGTGGGCCAGGGTGCAACCCGGGGATAGCGAGGAACGCCAGCGGCTCCCCGTCGCGGCGCAGCGACGCCCAGCCGCTCTCGACACGCACCGTCTGGCAGATTTCCCGCAAGGCGCGCGTCAGCCGCCGCCCATCGCCGGTCGAGTAGAATTCGATGAACGCCGCCATGTGCCGCATGCCCGAAATACCGACCGCACGCTGGTAGGGGGTGTCGACGAAGAAGAGGAAGCCGTAACTGGCGACGGTGAACGTGACCAGCGAAACGAGGCCGACATTAAGCCAGTGCTCGGAATTGTCGCCGAAGAGCCCCCACAGCGACGCCAGCGGCGCCACCATCGCGAGCGAAAGGGCGACCCAGCCTGGCGCGGAGCCGTGGGTGCGCAGCGTGAGATACCATAGCCCGCCGGTCGCGCCGACGCCGAACGCCAGCCCGCCCATTGTCGAGAACCACCACTCACCGCCAGCGAGGGTGCAGAAGAGCATAATCAGCGCGCCGGTCGCGCCGGTCTGCAAGCCGTAGCGCAGCGGGTAGCGGCCGTCCCACGCCCACGCGAGGTTGGCGGCGAGCGTTGCGACCAGCAGCGGCGGCAGCGCCAGCGCGACCGCGCCGAGCAGCAGCCGGTCGGAGACCGCCTCGGTGATGAGTGGGAAATCGCGCAGCCCGATGACCGCCAGTGCCAGCGTTGCAGCTGCGAAGAGCGCGCCGCTCAACTCGAGGCGCGGCGTGTGCAACAGGTAGCCCGAGAGCCGCGCGGGGGGCGGCACATCGGGGTCGACCACGAGCTCGGGAGCCATTCAGCCGGCGTGCACCGCCCCGATAATGGGCTGCAGCTCCTCCTTGACCATTGACGCGCGCTCGACCAGCGTTCCCGTCACCACCATATCGGCGCCTGCCGCCACCGCCGCGGCAGCCGAATCGACGGTGCGGATGCCACCGCCGACAATCAGCAGCGCCTTGATTGCCTCGCGGACGGCGGCGACAAGCGCCGGCGGCACCGGCTGGCTGGCGCCTGAGCCCGCCTCAAGGTAGATGAAACGCATGCCGAACAGCTCGCCCGCCATCGCGTGCGCGACCGCCGGCGCCGGGTCGTCGCGCGGCAGCGGCTTCGCCTTGCCGACGCGCGCCGCGGCCATGCCGGGCTCGACAATCAGGTAAGCCATCGAGAGCGGCTGGAGCCCCGACTGGTGGACCATTGCGGCGCTCGCAATCTGTTCGCCGACGAGGAAGCGCCGCTCGGTGCTGTTGAGCAGCGACATGAAGAAAATCGCGTCCGCCCGCGTGGAAACTGCCTTGGCGACGGTCGGGAAGAGGATTACCGGCAGGTGCGACTGCTCCTTGATTTCGACCACCGCCGTATCGACCCGCTCGAGCGAGAGGCCGGTCGAGCCGCCGACCATGATGACGTCGGTGCCCGCCTCGGCTGCGCCGCGCGCCATGCGCCCGATGGTGGTGGTATCGCTCTTGCCGGGGTCGAGCAGCGTCAGGTGCAACGGCCGCTCACGGCGCAATTTTCGCAGTCGCTGGTAGACTTCCAAACACGCAGGGAGCGCCAAGGGCCCCCTAAAAGCGGTTTCACTCCCAGTCGAAGTCGAAATCTTCCTCTTTTTCCTCGACTACCGCGACCGCTTCGGCCGCTACGGGCGTGGCCGCGACCGCCACCGGTTCTGCTGCGACCGCCACCGCTTCGACCGCCACGGGCGTGGCCGCGACCGCCACCGCTTCGGCCGCCATCGGCTTGGCAGCCTCGGCCGCCTTCTGCGGGTCCGGGAAAGCGGCCATGCGGCGGCCGGGGAGCTGCGCCATGCCTTCGTCGGGCGTCATCTCGTTGCGCAGCTTCAGCACGGTGTCCTTGTCGACCTGGACGTAGGTGTCGGCGTAATCGCCGCCGCCGACAAAAACGGGATAGCTGACGTATTCACGCCGCCGTCGCGCAGCACGCACCGGGCGCGGGGGGAGCGGGACACGCGGTTGCGCGGCCGCCGGTGCGGGCACCGCGCCGGCGGCCGTAGTAACGGCGGGCGGACCGGCAACCGCGTCAATTGAGGGCTTGCGCCGCCGCTTGCGTCGCTGGTCGCCACCCTGCGGGGCAGAGGTGCGCAGCCACATCAGGAAGAAGATTGCCGCCAGCAATGTCATCGCCAGCACCGCGGCGACGCCGGTCTCGATGACGCCAAGCACAGTCAGAAAGATGATTGCCAACACCACGATAATCGAGACCGCCATCAGCAGCAGCACCGGACGGCCACCGACCGGCGGTTGGCGCTTGCGTCCCTGTTTCTTCCTGCGAGCCATGGTTCGACGGGCGCCGAGCACTCTCGACTTGGTATAAGGGTTACCCGGGGGCAGCCCTTTATCTAGGAGCCGCGTCGCGGAAACATGCGGCTGGCGTACTGCACGCCGGGAGGCGACTGAATGGCGATGATTACCGTTGATGTCGGAGCCGAAGCAGTCCACGAATACACTCGCGGTATCACCGCCGGCGAGGTCATCGCCAACGTCCACGGACGCAAGTCCGGCGCGGTTGCAGCGCTCGTCGATGGCGAGGAGCGCGACTTCTCGCATCCCCTCGACGGCGACTGCACTGTCGCCCCCATCCCCGGAGAGTCCGACGCGGGGCTCTACATCCTGCGCCATTCGTGCGCGCACCTGCTGGCGCAGGCCGTCACTGAGCTCCATCCCGACGCGAAGCCGGCCATCGGTCCGCCCATCGAGCACGGTTTCTACTACGACTTCCACATGGAGCCGGTCAGCGAGGAACAGCTGCGCGCCATCGGGAAGCGCATGAAGCAGCTGGTGAAGCAGAACCTCAAGCTCGAGCGCGAGGAGCTCGACAACGCCGCGTTGCGCAAGCTGTTTGGCGATAACCAGTTCAAGCTCGAAATCCTCGACGACAAGCTCGGCCACGACGTCGGCTCGTCCGCCTACCGGCAGGGCGACTTCGTTGACCTATGTCGCGGCCCGCACGTTCCCAGCACGACGCACCTGCGCTGGTTCAATCTCACCAGCACCAGCCAGGCCTACTGGCGCGCCGACCGCGAACGCGAGTCGCTGGTACGCATCTACGGCCTCTGCTACGCGACGAAGGATGGCCTCCGGACTCGCGAGCGCCAGCTCGAGGAAGCGGCGAAGCGCGACCACCGCAAAATCGGCCGCGAGATGGAACTCTACATGATTGACGAGCTGCTCGGCAAGGGGCTGCCTATCTGGCTCCCGCACGGCGAGGTGCTCAAAGGCGAAATCGAGCGCTACGCGGTCGAGACCGAGGAGGCGTACGGCTACGTCCGCATCACGACGCCGGTCCTCGGCAAACAGCAGCTCTTCGAGGCAAGCGGCCACCTGCCGCACTACGCCGACTCGATGTATCCACCGATGGAGATGGACGACGGCACCTACTACCTGAAGGCGATGAACTGCCCCATGCACCACCTGGTCTTCCGCCATCGCAAGCGCAGCTACCGCGAGCTGCCACTGCGCATCGCTGAATACGGCACCGTCTACCGCAACGAGCTCTCGGGAACGCTCAGCGGGCTGCTGCGCGTGCGCATGCTCTCGATGAATGACGCGCACATCTACTGCACGCTCGAGCAAGTCGCCGCCGAAGTAGCAGCCAACATTCGCATGGCACAGGACTACTACGCCACCTTCTGCTTCAACGACTACAGCTTTCGCCTCTCGCTCTGGGACCCCGAAAAGAAGGAGAAATACATAGACCAGCCCGAAAACTGGGAAGCGACGCAGGACCACCTGCGGGGCATCCTCAACGACCTCGGTGTCAAATACGAAGAAGCCATCGGCGAAGCGGCCTTCTACGGGCCGAAGGTCGACATCCAGTTCACCACCGCGCTCGGCCGCGAGGAGTCGATAGCGACAATCCAGCTCGACTTCGCCGCCAAGGAGCGCTTCGGGCTGGGCTTCATGGACGAAACAGGCACGGAGAACGGCGAGGTGTTCGTCATCCACCGCGCGCCGCTATCGACCCACGAGCGCTTCGTCGCGTTCCTCACCGAGCAGTGGATGGGCAACTTCCCGACCTGGCTCGCGCCGGTGCAGGTGCAAGTCATCACCATCTCCGAAAAGCACCGCGACTATGCCGCAAAGGTACGCGATGCGCTGGCGGCAGCCGGTATCCGTGTGCGGATCGACGACTCGGACCACACCATCGGCAAGAAAATCCGCACGCACCGCAAGATGCGTCCGGCCTACATGCTCATCCTCGGCGACGAAGAGGTCGCGGGCAACACCGTCGGCATCCGCGCCCGCGACGGGGGGCAGCGCAATGGCGTCCCGCTCGCCGACTTCGTCGTGGCCCTCGCCGCCGAGGTCGCAAGCCGCAGTCCGGAGCTGCGGCTCGTGTCGGGTGAGTAGTCCAAAGCAGTCTTTTCAGACGGCTGTGCCATCGTAAAACTGTTCGCTTTACTCATGACGCAACCGGTCGCTGGCTACCGCCAGCGACCGGTTGCTCGACCAAAATAAAAAGAAAATAGTGGCGCAGAGGGAGGGATTTGAACCCCCGTGAGCGATGCTCACCGGCTTTCAAGGCCGGCGCCATACCGGGCTAGGCGACCTCTGCAAAAATGAATTGCGCTGGCTCAGCCAAAGGGGACGGGCAAAAAGGACTGGCTGCCGTCTTCTCGACGACAGACCTAGCGGCGGCCTCGCGCCATCGGGGACCGGCTTACATCGCCACTCTTGTCGATGTAGTACAGATAGCCGTCTTCCCTTGAGACGCCAGCGGTCGCGACCATTTCGGTTCTTTCCACCACGGGCCATCATGGTTCTCCAGACGTGCCCGTCCTTGCCCAGGTAATAGAGGTACCCGGCCTGCTTGCTTACTCCAGTTGATTTGACTACTTCAGCCATTGGGAGTCACTGAGACAGTAGGCGTATTTTGCCCTATATAAGGTTACCTCTGTTCACGACGACGCTATCGTCGAGAAGCAAACCGGCTTAAATCCGCCCAGAATCGGGAGGCATGGCAGTCGGCTTTATACTCATCAAAACCGAGCCCTCCAAGGAACAGCAAGTGTACGAGGCGCTCGGCAGCGTAAAAGAAATCGTGGAGCTGCACCCGCTGTTTGGCGAGTTCGACCTGATGGCCAAGGTCAACGCCGGCGATTTCTACGACCTAGGGCAGGTGGTAGTGCAGAAGATTCGTACCGTCGAGGGAGTCCAGGACACGCAGACCCACCCGGCGACCAAACTTGAACGGCAGGCTGCGGCCGCCGCCGCCTCCGACAGCAGCCTAATAAAGCACAGCTAAATCGCCGGATGATAACTATGGACCTCAGCATGGAACTACTGGGCTATACGTGGAATTTTGAATTCTTCGTAGCCGCATTCCTGTTCGGCTTAGGGCTGGCTACGCTCGGCTCAGGCCTGTTCACCGCCTACTTCGGCGCCGGCAAGTCGCAGCAGATTGGCTTCGGGCTGATTGTAATGGCGATACTTGTACTGGGCCTGCAGTACCACCAGACCTACATCGCCGACCCGGCGACCTTCGACGCGGCCAGCTTCCGCTACGGCCTCATCGCGGCAATCGCGGCGATGGTTGGCATGGGGGCTGGGATGTTTGTAGTGCTCTTCATCCTGATGAAGGTCGATACAGTCGACGACCTCGAAGACCTCGACCTTGAGGACCTCGAGGACCTGGACCTCGACGAGGAACTGAAGAAGCTCGAAGAGGAACTGGCAGCCGAGGACGGCGGCGATGATTCTGACAACGGAGGCGATGACGCCCCCGCCGAGGACACTGACAAGGAGGACAAGGCATGAGCGCAGAAATGACGCTGGCGCTGACCCTCTTCACGGTCGGCTTCGCAATCGTGCTGCTCGGAATGGGTGCGCTCGTGGCGTACTACGGCAGCAAGAAGACGCGCAACGCTGGGTTTGGGTTCATCCTGCTCGGGGCAGTCGCAACTTGGTACTGGAACTCGCAGTCGCTTGCAGGCGGCGCCTGGGCCGAGGTGGCGATGATGGATTCGATGCTGGCGGTCGCGGGCGGCTTCGCCGGCGCGATTGTGGGCGTGATAATCTTCCTCGTGGCGATTATCAAGTCCTGAAACCTTAAAGTACGGCAGTTCGCCGTGCCGCCGTGGCTTCACTCTGGAGCGCGGGCAAGCCCGGCAAGGATGATGACGGCGAGCCCGAGGACGCTGAATTAGTCGCTGAAGCGGCCGAAAAGACAGAAGCCGCCGAGCCGATAGCTGAATCCGGGGAGGATGCCGACGCGCCCGACGAAGATGCGGAGGAGGCTGCCCCGGAGGAGGCGGAAGCCGAGCCCGAAGAGACTAGCGAGGAGCTGGACCTGGGTGGCAGCGACGCAGACGCAGCCGACGGGGAGAAGGAGCTGGACCTCTCCAGCGATGCGCTGCAGTCTGAGCGGGACGAGCCGGTCGCGGCGCCCGCCGCTTTCCCGCCACTGCTCCAGCGCGCCGAAAACCTCAACATGCGCATCGTCGGCGCCATTGGCGCGGTTGCCATCCTGCTGCTGACTGCCGTCGCGGTCGTGATGCTGGGCGGTGCGGTCGAGGTGACGGTACCTCGCGAGCGGTACGGCGATTCTGCGACTTACGCAGTAACGGGGCTGGTTGACCTCAAGAGCCCGGTCGGCATCCCGCTGCCGTTCCTGGGCGAAGACGTCGAAGTTAACGAAATCCACGTCGAATGGGGCGGGACGCTCGAGGCGGGGACTGAAGAGCTGCTATCGCTGGTCGAAGATGGCTATGGGCAGAAGCATCCCGTTTTCAGGCGCTATATCGAGCAGGACTGGGACCCGGTCAGCGGCCGCGTTGTCGAGGAGGGGTCGTCGCCCACCGACATCGAGCACGGGCGGGTCAATACCACCCACGAGCAATTCGTGCGCGAGGACAGCCTCGAACTCATCAAGGAACGGGTTGAAAATTACGCATATTATGAAGAGACGCTGACCGGCGAGAAATGGTCGCTGGAGAAGCTGACCAGCTGGGTTCCGCGCGCTGACGAAAAGGGAATGATGCCGCACGCGCAGCTCTACGTCGGGAAACTGCTGCACGAAGGCGATAGCGGCAGCTTCGTGAGCAACGGGCTGGCCTTCAGCTGGGAAGCGCTTGATGGGGGCAAAGTTGACGGCAGCGCCACCATCAAACTGCGCGTCAGCAGCAGCAGCTCGGCCGACCTGCCATTCAATTACCACTACGGCCACACGCTACGCTACGACCTGTGGGTTTCCGAACGCAGCGCCTATCCGCTCAAGTTCGATATCACCGTAACCTCTGACGCCGCCAGTCCGACGGGCGAGCTCTACTCGTTCTCGGGCCGCTACAGTGGCACCATCAACGGCCTCACTGCCGGCTACAGCGACGTGCCGCAGGCGGATGGCACCAGCACGAGCGGCCCGCACATTGACGCCGAGCTGGAAGCGTGGGATTACCACGCGCCCGCCTTCGGGAACTCCACCAGCAGCCTCGACTCCGGCTTCGCGCTGCAGGACGCCATTAACGACGCGCGGCAGGAGCTGCCGCCGTCGGACCTCGACGACTACCTCACCGACTACCCCCAAGCGTTCGTGACCCGCGCAAACTACGACGGGGTGCGCGACGAATGGAACCTGACGCTGGCGCACCACAGCGAGAGCAAGCGCGAGGTCACCGGCTGGGAGTTGCTGGTCAACCGCACCAATGCCAGCGGCCGCGAAGTCGATGTGGATAACCCGCTGGTCAACCCGGCCGAGCTGAACCGGCCGCTCACCGTTTCCTCGGCCGAGGAGCTGCTGATGTCGCGCACGATTATCGCCGGCTGGGCTGGCAACGCCGGTATTATCAACCACGCGCAGGTCGACCTGAGCATGGGACAGAACCTCGCCTCACGCGAGAACCTGTTCGACCCGCTGGCGTTCCTGAACATAGACTCGACAACGATGCTGAAGCTGCTCGGGGACCTCGCCAGCGGCAATTTTGACCTCGACGATTACGGCAGCAGCGTCGACGCCAACGGCGGCTACGGCTACTACATCGAGCAGGTCGACGGCAGCACGCGCCACGGCGCTGCCGTCGATGCCTCGGACGGGCTGCTGCTCTTCAACGCCGAGCACCGCGCGTCAGCCTAGCGCCTCGAGCAATAGAGATAAAGAAATAGAATATTTAGAGGATAGAATCAAAGACCTTGAGAAGATCGTTGAGTATTTGAGTAAACCTATTACCCGATATAGTTGAAGTCCTGCTTCTCGTCGGGCGACTCAGACTCCATCTCGCGCAGCTGGGTCGTGATTTCATCGACCTGCTCGGCGCGCTTCTCGAGTTCGGTCAGGTCAATCTTGATGCCGAGCAGCTTCTGTAGCGTGACGAGCAGCGCCTGCGCCGATTTCGGGTCGACCATGTAGCCGCTGGTCTCGCCCATCAGGCAGCCGCCCTCGATGCCGCGCAGCTTGCCGAGGCCGAGCAGCAGGCCGGAGGCGCCGACGATGCCGGCGCCCGGCTCGCCCTCGATGAACTCGACGCCCGCCTTGCGGAGCCGCTTGACCATTTCGGGGCCGGTCGCGGCGCCGAGGACGCGCGGCTCGGGGACCAGCTTGCCCTGTCCGTAGCCTCCGAGAGTGTAGATGGTCGTGACCCCCATCTCCTTCGCCAGTTCGAGCATCTTCAGCGTCAGTTCGTATTGCCCCGACGCCTCCATACCCTGATATTCGCCGACCAGGAACAGCAGGTCGCGCGCGCCATCCTTGCCGCGCCAGTAGAATAGTTCGTTGTTGACCAGTCGCACCTCGCCGCTCTCCTCGATGAGCACCTGCGGCGGAAAGTGCGACGAGTAAATCTCAGTGCATTTCGTGGCGCCCAGCTCCTCTATCAGGTGCGCTACCGCCAGCTTGCCAACATTGCCCACACCGGGGAGCCCTTCCAGCAGGATGGCGTTCTCGAGCTGCACTTCTTCGCTGACGACGATTTCGGTAAAACTCATTTCTGCGCCAGCATCCTGCGATATTTACCGTAGCGGTCCTCGGGCGAGTAGCGTGGCGGTAGCGGGCTCTGTGTCGCGGAGCCACACTTCGGGCATTCCTTCCCGAGCGTGTAGCGCGCGCATTTGCCGCAGCGGAACATCAGCGTGCGCATCAGAGCCTCTCGAAACTCGCTTCGCCACCGCTCGGCTTGAAGCCCTTGAGCACCGCGTCGGTGGCTGCCTTCAGTTCGCGCTCCGCCTGCTTGAAGTCGGGCGCGCGGACGCGGATGCGGTAGTCGGGCGCGCCGTCGCTACTGATTTCGAGCGTCGTTTCCTCTTCCTGCGCCGCGGGTGCGGTCAACGCCCGTTTCAGGTGCTCGACCCCGTCAGGCGCCCAGCTGGAGAGCGTCAGGCGCCCCTCGATAGTGACAAATGGGGGCGTGATGTTCGCCTCCGCGGTCGCCAAGAATGGCTTGACCCACTTGCCCTTGTATGCCTTCGTGAAGTCATTCTGCTCCATCACGGCCGCCTCGAAGGCGCCGTAGAGCGTTCCGTAATTCTCGCGGAAGGAGGCCGAAACTTCCTCCAGCAACGCCGCCGGCTCGAGCTTGGCCTCGCCCGCTACCAGTTCAATCAGCTTGGTCGCGCGCTGCTCGTTCTTCCACTCGCGGATGCGCGCCTGCTTGCGGTGGCCCGAGACCTGCCGCACCGACATGTCGACGATGTGGCGCTTGCGCTTGACGCGGGTGACCTTAGCGACCACCATCTGCCCTTCGCGGATGAAATCGCGGATGTACTTGACCCAGCCCGAAGCGACTTCTGAAATGTGGACGAAACCTTTCTGGCCTGGATATTCGAGCAGGTCGACGTTGGCGCCTTGGTGCCTTACCTCGGAAACCCGGCCGATTACGAATTCACCTTCTTCTGGAAGCTCTGCCGGACTCACTCCAGCTCCTCCACCACCTTCGCGATGACCCGGGCGCGGCCGCCAGCGGATGTGGCGAGGGTTGAGCCGCAGAGCTCGCAGTTCACGGTCGTGGCGCTGTTGCTGAAGAGTACCGACTCGTTCTCGCAACTGGGGCAGTTCACTTTCAGGAATTTGCTGTTAACCATGTTTACTCCATCAACTCGAATTTCTTTGCGCGTATATTTGGCCTGTGCCACGCCTTGTTACAGCTGGAACAGCGGTAGCGCAGGTAGATGCGTTTGGTCGGTTTCTCCCGCCCTTCAGGCTTGGGACGCGGGAAACCACCGTAGCCGGCGGTAACGCGGCGGAAAAGCCGCTGTCCGCGCGCACGCTCGGAAGCGCGCCTCTTCTTGACCTGCTCCACCTCGTGCTGGTTGTGCGCCTTGCACGCGGGGCAGTAAGTGCTTATTCGACGAGGGAGCTTCATATCAGGGACCGGGCGAGCCAGCCGCTTTTATAAAACTAATCTAAGCCGACGCCAGTTCACGGTGGCGCATCCTGAACAGCGCCTGCACCGCCGCCAGCGGCAGTCTCAGCCAGAAATCGCGCATCGCTTTTCCCTCGTATTCACCACGCGTCATCGTCGCCAGCAGCCCGAAAACCGCCGGCGTCCCGCCGAGCGCGAAGCCGAGGCGCATGAAGAAGGGGCGATAGATGCGATGCTTGCTCGAGGCGGCGCGGTACATTTCCTTCGCGTAGTGCTCGCGCCAGTACTCTTCAAAGCGGGTCGGGTCGCCTTCGGCAACCGCGCGCGCCGCGAGCCGTCCGCCGAGCGCGGCGTGGTTCAGCCCTTCACCGTGGATGGGGTTGACATGCCCGGCGGCGTCGCCGACCAGCACCCAGCCGTCGCCCGAGACCGGCTCGTCAAACAGCGCCGGGTCGTTGTAGGAAGGAATTGCCGAGCCGAAACGGATGCACTCCACCTCCTCGCCCGACTCGAGCCGGTACCTGCCGGGGGCGGTGAACTCACCCGGCCAGCGGTCGTGCAGCAGCTTCTCGAGCGCCTGCTTCATACCGGCCGTCCCGGCGTTGTAGCAGTAGCCGATATTGTAGTGGTCAGCCTTCGGGAAAACCCACAGGTACCCCTCGCCCGGAAGCGCACCGAGGATGAATTCGACCTCGTTCTCGACCGGCTTCAACCCAAGGTAGTAGCCGGAGGCGGCAAAAAGGTGCTCGCGCGGAATCGCCCCGACAAAGTGGCGTCGCGTGAAGCCGTTGACTCCATCGGCGCCGATGACGTAGCGCGCACGGTGCGTGCCGTTGATGAACCACGTATCGCCGTCGCGCTCGAGCTGCTTCACGCGCTCGTTGACGTGCGTCGCACCCGCCTCGGCGGCGCGCTTGAACAGGTAGTGGTCCCAGGCATCGCGCCGCACCATCTTCCCCTTCGCAACCGGCACCTTCAGCTTGGTGCTGCCATGAGTGAAGCTAATGGAACTCATGTGGCACTCGATAGCTTCGTCGGGGGCGTCCATCCACTCGATGCCCTTGACCGGCAGCCCGCCACCGCACGCCTTGCGCCGTGGGTGGGCGTGGTCAAAGAGCAACGTATCGAGGCCACGCTCGGCCGCTTCGCGTGCCGCTGAGGAGCCGGCCGGCCCGCCGCCAATGACTGCTACGTCGGCAATCTCCACGGTTGACCGACTTGCGCCCCCTGATAAAATCAGCGGCGGTACTTGAGGTGGCATGAAATCGAGCGCGAAACCAGCTGGCACCCCTGCAACACCAAGTCCCGCTCGCCCTTGCGGCTGACGACGTAGATAATACGCGGCTCACCTTCGCCCAGCAGCCGCGTCAGCTCAGGGTCGGGGTTCTGCAGATCGAGCTTCATCGTCCCGTCGGACTGCACTTCCAGCACTTGGAAGTCGAAACCACGCCCGTCGATGAAGATTCGGTGGCTCTCGCCGGTGAAAGTGTGCATCTTGTCAGGCAGGGGCTCGAGGTGTTTTCCCACGCCCCACTCCAGCGGCGCGAAGTTTAAAGGGCTTCTTCGGGAAAATTGAGCGCCATGAAGGCAGGTCCCCACTTGAACGCCCCCATCAGCTGCGCCGCGTGCACACGCTCGCCGAGGATGGTCAGCGCGCCTGCCAGCGCCTCGGCGGTCGTCAGCTTGCCCGGCTTGCCGGCGTTGACCGGGTTTACCGGCACCAGAGGCGGCAGCCGACGCGGCTCGAGGCCGTGCAGCCGCAGCCGCGCGAAGGTCTCCGTCGCGCGGTTCCAGGAGCAGTCCACCCCGACTAGGCCGCCGACCTGCCCCAGCTCGCGGTCGGCCAGCGACAGCTCGCGGTCGGCGAACGGGTCCAGCGCAATGCCCATCGGCGGCAGCCGCGCCGGCGCCGGGTAGCTACGCGCCAGCTCCATCCGTGCCAGCCGCCGCGCGGTGCATTTGCGCGGGTCGTCCTGACCAAGCTCGAGCACGCGCAGTTCAATCGACATGCAACCCGAAGTCGACCGGCGAGGAGCCGAGCGTCAGCACCCCCAGCGAGAGGCAGTCACCGTGCGGGGCATACTCGGCGACGTTCTGCAAATTGAGGCCGCCCGAGAGCTCAATCGCGACCCCGAGCGGCCGCAACTGCGCTGCAGCTGCGGCCGCCTCCCCAAAGGAAAAGTTGTCGAGCAGCACCCGGTCGGCACCCGCTTTCGCCGCCTCGAGCGCCTGCTCCAGCGTGTCGGCCTCAACGATCAGTTCCAACCCCGGCGACGCCGCGCATGCGCGACGCACCGCCTCCGTAATGCTGGCGCAGAGCCGCAGGTGGTTGTCCTTGACCAGCAGAGCATCGTCGAGCCGCATCCGGTGCGTCCCGCCGCCACCGTCGACGACCGCCTGTTTCTCAAGCTCGCGCAGCCCGGGGATGGTCTTGCGCGTCGCCAACACTTCCACGGCGGGATTCGCGGCGCGCGCCCGCGCGACGACCGCGGCTGTGAGCGTTGCGATGCCCGAGAGGTGCGCCAGCAGGTTCAGCGCCAGCCGCTCGCGCGCCAGGATTTCGCGCGCCGCCCCCGCCAGCCGCGCCACCCCGGCGCCAGCCGGGAGCGCATCGCCGTCAGCGAACGCCATTTCGCAGCGCACGCCGCCCTGCGCGAAGAGCAGTTCCGCAGCGCGCCCGCCAGAGAGCGTGCCGGGACCGCCGCAGATGGCTGCGGTGCAGTCGCGCTCGTCGACGACCGCCAGCGAAGTCGCGTCACCGGCGCCGAGGTCCTCGGCCAGCCACTGCTCCAGCGCCGCTGCCAGTTCCATTATCGCGCGAGGATGCTGCTGGTTATGAAGGCTTCAGCCGTCGAGCGGCGGCTCACGCCGGCCCCGGCTCGCCACGCAAGCGCTGCGAGAGCCACCAGGTGCATCCGATGGCTGTTATCCAGAGCAGGATGTTGGCGCGGTAGGTCCAGTGGTAGGCGTCGAGGTTAGCCATGCCGCTATCGAGGAAATAGCCCATCAGCAGGTAGCCGAGCGCGATCCCGAGCGCCTGTCCGACCAGTGCGGTCGCGCCCGCCATCCCGAGGCCGCGGTTGCGCTCGCGCGCAGTGGTGAAGCGCGCCATCAGCGCGTCATCGGAGACGAGCAGCATCGGGTAGATGGGAATCACAAATATGACAATCGCGACCGGCAGCGGCAGTCCCAGCGCGAAGAGCGACCAGAGGCCGCCGTAGGCGAGCGCCGACCAGAGCAGCACCCTCTCGGCACCCATGCGGTCGCACACCTTGCCGATGACCGCGTAGAGTATCAGTACCATCAGCACCGCCCACGCCTCGAGCAGCGCCGAGAAGTCGACGGCGGCGCCGCGCACCTCGAAGTAGCGCAGCGTCGTCAACACGACCGCACCGCGCGGCATCGCCACCAGCAGCACGCCGAGCAGGATAAGCGGCGGCCAGTGGCTCTCGAAGGCGAAGAGGGCGCGCAGCCCCGCCAGTCGTGCAGTGATTCCCGACGGCGCAGCGCCCGCCGCGGCGACGCCCACGCCGGTCGTGCGAACTCGTCACCGCGCAGGCGCAGCACCAGCCACACCGCCAGCACCAGCAGCGGCACCATCAGCGCTGCCAACCCCAGCATCGCGTCGGACGCGCCGCGCGCGTCGAGCAGCCGGTCATAGACCTGCCCGGCAGCGAGCGCGACCAGCGCCGAGACCAGACTCGCGACGGCGTAGAGCAGTCCAATGGCCTCGCCCTTGCGGTCGGGATACCACTCGGTCACGGCGGCGAACGCCAGCCGCGCCGACGAGAGCAGTGCCACTTGCAGCATCGACGCCGCCATGAACGCTTCCAGCGAGAGCCACGGGAAGAGCAACGCCAGCGCCGCAGCGCCGCCCAGCGCCCCCAGCATCATCCGGCGCCGCTGTCCCCAGCGATCGGCCGCGGCGCCCCACAGCGACCCGCAGCCGCCGACGGTCAGTGCCAGCAGGCCGGTGTGCAGCAGCACGAGGTCCTCGCGCGCGCCAAGCTGCCGCGAGTGGAACGAATACATCACCAAGGCGGTGTTGACACCCATCACCAGCAGCGCCCCTGCCAGCAGCAGCCGTGGCAGGTCGCCCGGCCGCGACGGCCCCGCGACGGCCGCTAGCGTACGGTAGCGGCCGCGCAGCCACCAGCTGATGCCGCCCATCAACGGCAGCGTCAGCAGGTAGAGCGCCGAGAGCAGGTCGGCGGAAATTATGTTCGGCTCATCGGGGAGTTCGGTCGGGGGCGGAGTCGGTGCAAAGGGTAGGTAATCTGCAACATAGAAAGTCACGCCAGTCTCGTTCGCTCCATCGTAGAGCGTCTCGCTGCTTGTGTCAGCAGCCCTTGTCCAGGAGAATTCGAGCTGGATTGTGGTGTTGTACTGGATGATTCCTCCATCCAGATTGATTGTCAGATCTGCTTCATAAACGCCATTCCCGCCAGCTGTCAGCTCTGCTTCGGAAACTATGGTGTCATTGACGTAAAGGCGAACATCGACACTGTTGCAGGGGGAAAATATACAGTTCCGTTCCAGATGCAGGCGGACATGTACAATGTCTTCTTCTAGTTGGACATCGCCGGAGAGCGGTTCACTCTCGTATTCCAGGTCGGTCGAACCGCCGTCCCAGTTTCCTTCCCCACCTGCAGCTCTGCTCTCGTTCGCCGAGAGGCCACCACTGCCGTTCTGCATCGTGTCATATGCCCACAACCCACCATGCTCGGGAGTGGGGTCATCGTCTTCGCCTGCGCTAGCAACAGGCAGGACTACAACGAGCAGCAGCGCGACTAGCAGCGCGGGCCGCACTGCCCGCAGCGGTAGTACTACGGCGTGTCCTGTTCGCACGTACCGGTTAGCAGCAGGGCGCTTTAGTCGCGCCGGCGCAGAGCTAATCCCAGCGCGGAAAGCGCCGCCAGCAACCCGAAGCCGGGGATTCCGCCTTCTTCCTCGGTGCCGGTGTCAGTCTCCTCAGGCTCTTCACCCTCGGTCTCCTGCTCGGCTATCTTGACCGAGAGGTCGCCGCTGGTGGCGGTCTCGACGCCGTCGCTGGCGGTCGCCTGCACCTGGAAGGTGTAGGTGCGGCCGGAGAGCGAGGTCACGTCAGGCGCAAGGTTGACCGAGATGGTCACCTGCCCCTCGGATGTGACTGGCACGGAGGTGTGCTCGAGCGTCGCCCAAGCGGGCGCATCGACCAGCGCCAGGCTGGCGGTGTCGTAGCCGTTACCGTTGTTGGAGAGGATTACCTGCAGCTGGAGGGTTGTCGACTGCGCGACTTCGACCGAGTTGACCTCGGCGCCGGTGGCGTTGAGGGCGTAGCTGAAGGCGAGGTCGTGTATCTGCCGTACGGAGACCGTGACGGTCTCGGTGGCGTTTGTCTCGCCGTCCTCTGAGGTCACGGTGACAGTGATGTTGCCGCTGGTGGCGTGCGCCTCCTTGCCGGCTGGCACCGACACGGTCAGCGCGAAGTTGCCACTGCCTAACGCAGTGACGTCAATACTGTCAACGTCCGCCGTGGGTGCCCAGAGGCCGGGACCGTCAACCGCGATTGCGTAGCTGTCGATTCCGTTGCCGGGGTTCCCGACGGTGAAGAGGAAGGTGGCGTTGCTGCCGGGGCTGCCGATTTTGCTCGTGTCGTCGACCAAGAACGAGAGGCCGTAGTGCTGCGTCACCGTGGCGGTGAAAGCCTGCGACGTGGTCTTCGCGGGGTCGTTGACCGAAGTGGCGGTCAGCGTCAGCGTGCCGCTGTCGCCCGCGCCCGCACTGGCGGGAATGCTCACATTCAGCTCGAAGCCGAAGCTGCCGCCCGCGAGGCGCCAGCCGAGTGAGCCGGAAGTGGTCTCCTGCCCGGTTGCAATCCAGCCGCTGGGCAGGTCGCTGTTCCAGCCGAGGTTGAATTCGTCGTCGGTGTTACCGAGGTTGCGGACGCTAACGTCCCACGCCGCAAAGGCTGCGCCGCCGGAGACGTCGACATCCTGCGAGCTGGCGCCAGTCACGGTCACACCGTAGAGTGGCTCAACGCTGGCGAAGAGCTTGACCGGGAACGGCTGGTAGTAGGGGAAGCCGAACGGGTCGTCCGGGTCGAGGCTACTTGCCTGGAAGCCGATTTCCTGCGGTCCGGCGTGGACCGAGTCGTCAAAGAGAGTCACGGTGACGTTCGACTCGTACGCGAGGCCGGCGTCCATGCCATGCAGCACCATGCTCTGCGTGCCGGGATCCCAGTCGCTGCCGCTGACGCGCCAGCCACCGGTTCCGGCATACTGCACGGTGATATCGTCAGCGATGGCGACCGCAGTGCCATTCTCGTCGACCGCGATGTTCTCAACGGTCAGCGAGTAGTCGTGCGCGCCGCCCACTTCGAATGAGTGTACGGCGACGTCGTCGCTCCATGCAATCCAGTTAGTGACGATGACGACAAACTGGTGGACGGCGGTGTCGTCGTCGGCGCGGACAGTAATGGTGACCTCGGTCTGCTTGCCGACGTCGCTGTCGAAGGGCACCGAGACGTCCACGGCTAGCACCGCGCTACCGCCGGTGCCGAGCGTGCCGAGGTCTATCATTCCCTGACTGTAGTTGCCGGTGGACTGGATGGTAAAGTTGACCAGGTCGGCCGGCCATTCGGGGTCGTCCATCTCGGCGCTAACCTGTACCGCGCTGTATTCCTCATCACCGCTGTTGGCAATGGTCATCGTGAACATGGCAGTGCCGTTGGCCGAAGCGAACGACTCCTGCTCGTGGTAGCCGCTGCCACTCACGTCCAGCTGCGCACCCGCCTCAGCCGAGGGGAGCGCTGTAATTAGCGCGAGTAGGGCGAAGGCGGCCAGCAGGCCCCTAGTGGTACTCAAGGGACTGCCTCCAGTTCAGCGCCGCCTGAGCAGCAGTGCTGCGCCAAGCGCGGAGAGTACCGCCAGCAGGCCGAAGCCGGGTAGCCAGCCCTCATCTTCATCGCCGCCGATGTTGTCTGTACCCGGGTCGCCGCCGCCAGTCGATTTCTCGGTGACGTCAACGGTCAGGGTGCCGCTCGAAACAGCTATTCCGCTGCCGCCGGTGGCGGTGACAGTGAAGCTGCTGCTGCCGGTCGCGTCATCTGCGCTCGGTGCGATAGTTGCTGTGACAGTGATGGTCTGACCGGGGCCGACGACGCCCTCGGCCGCGCTAAGTCCAGCGAACGCGGGCGCGCCGTCAAGCGCGAAAGTGACAGTCTCGGGGCCGTTACCGTTGTTGGTCAGGTTGAAGACAACCGAGACCGAAGCGTCCTGCGCCACTGAAGCTGTCTTGGCACCGCCGTCGAAAGCGAGGGCGAAGACCTGCGCGGTCGTCACACTCACCGCTGTACTGTTCGACGTTGTGCCGTCCTCAGAGGTGACGGTGACGGTGATGTCACCGCTCTGGCTGTGTGCCTGCTTGTCGGCCGGGACCATCGCCGAAACGACGAACTGCCCGGTCGCACCAGCAGCAACAGTCACCTCAGCCGCGTCGGACGCGGGTGAGTAGGCGGAGGGGCCACCGACGACGACTGCGTAGCTGTCCTCGCCGTTACCGTCGTTGGTGATGGTGAATGAGAATTCGGCCGTCTCGCTCGGTGCCTTGGTCACCTCGTCGGTCGAGGAGGCCAGCGACAGGCCGTAGGACTGGTTGACGGTCGCGCTGAATGCCTGGTCAGCTGCCGTGGCGCCGCTGGATGAGGAGCTAACGACGCTCATCGTGAAGCCGTGACTCGTGCCAGCACCGAGGCCGGCAGGGACTTCCATGGTGACGTTGAAGCTGTATTCGGATGCTTCGCCGCTGCCTTTCCAGTCGAGGTAGTCGGTGTCATCACTGCCGAAAACGGAAACGGGCCAGCCAGCTGCGTCGGCGTCATCGGTGTTGAAGCTGATGCCGAAGCTGTCGCCAGTATTACCCATGTTCTTGATGGTCACCTCCCAGCTCACTACGCCACCGTCAGCCGCAACATCCCTGCTGCCGCTGCCGGTCGCCGTGACGGCATGGAAGTCGGCAACGGTCGCCTCGAATATGATGAAGAACGGTTGGACATAGCCACTGTCATCGTGTGCCTGGAACGCGATGGTCGCGTTACCGGCGTCAGAACTGGCCGGGACGTTGACGCCCACGAGCGAGATTTCGAGCGAGATGTTGTACTCATCCCCGCCCGCCATGCCAAAGAGGGTGGCGGTCTTGTTCATCGCGTCCCAGTCATCGCCAGCGACGAGCCAGCCCTCGTCAGCACCAGCGAAGCCAATCGTGATTTCGTTGGTGATATCCGCCTCGTTTAGGTTGATAACGGTGATGTCGTAGATGTTGCACGAGGCCGAGGCAGCGCAGTCCTCCTCGGGGTCACCCTCCTCGTAGGACTGTGCTTCGTCCTCGGAGAAGGCTACCCAGTCAGTCACAATCAGGGTGAATTCCACCATGGCGGAATCGTCATCGGCTTCAAACGTCGCCGTGAAGGTCACGCTGTCGCCGTTCTCGGCCGATTCGGGAATCGAGACGATGGCGAAGATTACATCGAACTCCTCGGCAGCCAGTCCGCCGAGGTCGGCGACAGCGGTGCCGTTAGCGCCGGTGTAATAGCTCTCGAAGTAGACCATGTCGGGGGTCCACGACTGGTCGTCAAACGAGGCCGAAATGTTGACGCCGCTGTAGTCGGCGTCGCCGACATTGTACATCCAGGCGTTGAACCATGCCTCGCCACCGGCCGGGCCGAACGACGTCAGATCGTCGTCGGCCTCACCACCAGTCATGAGCATTGCGCCGGCGCTTGCGTTGGGTACTACAAAGGCAGCCGCGAGCATCAGCATCGCGATAGCCAGTACGCCCCGAACATTCTTGCTGTTTTCCATTTTATTCACCTTTTTTGCGTCCTATATCGGGTCTCCGTAGGAGACCGTGGTAACGCCGTCGATTCTGGGTGCGCTATAAAAGGTTTCGATTTCCCCGCCTGTTTGGATAGTAATCGGTTTTGACAATCCGTGCGGGGCACCCTGCTGTTAACACTTATTGGCAGCGTGGTAATTCAGGGAAACCTTTTTTATGGGGGCGAGTACCGCCGCGGTCCCGTTGCCGGGAGAGGCCACAAATGGAGAAGCACAGCAGGTTCGAAAAAGCCCGTATAATTGGCTCACGCGCCCTCCAGATTTCAATGGGCGCCCCCGTGAATATCGAGGTCCCCGAAGAAATTATCGACCCGGTGCTTATCGCTCAGATGGAGTATGACCAGCAGGTCATCCCCATCACCGTGGTCGACCGCGAGAATAAGTGATTATCGAGGATATCACTCTGCGGCGCATCCTCGACTCGCGGGGCAACCCGACCGTCGAGGCTGACATCACGACAGCCTCCGGCTTCGGCCGCGCTGCCGCGCCCACGGGCGCGTCCACCGGCACACATGAAGCGCAGGCGTGGCCCACTGAAGGCGTCGCTGCCGCCATCGAACTGGCGCGGCAGGAAGTCGTGCCGGAGCTCATCGGGGTCAGCGCCGACGAACAGGCGCAGGTCGACGCGCTGCTGCACGAAGTGGACTCCACCGCCAATTTCAGTCGCATCGGTGGCAACCTAGCGGTCGCGATTTCGCTCGCGACCGCCCGCGCGGCGGCGGCCAGCCAGGGCGTGCCGCTCTTCCGCTACGTCGCCGGGATGGGCGACTGCGTCCTACCGGCAGTGATGGGGAACGTGCTCGGTGGCGGCGCGCACGCGGTCGGCGGCACCGACATCCAGGAATTCCTCGTGACCAGTTTTGACGATGACGTTTCGCGCGCAATCGACGCCAACACCGCAGTCCACCGCGAGGTCGGTGCGGCGCTGCGCGAGCGGTTCCCCGACACGGCGCTTGGCAAGGGCGATGAAGGAGCGTGGGTCGCGCCGCTCGAGAACGTCGCGGCGCTCGAGCTTGTGGTCGAAGCGGCGCAGAGCGTCGCCGACGAAACCGGCGTCGACATCCGGCCGGGGCTCGACCTCGCCGCCAGCGAGTTCTACCGCGACGGGAAGTACCACTACCGCGACCGCAGCCTGACTCCCGAGGAGCAGGTCGATTTCGTCGTCTCGCTAATTGAGGATTATAGCCTCCACTCGGTCGAGGACCCGCTCGACCAGGAGGATTTTGAGTCGTGGGCGGCGTTGACGGCGCGCACCGACGCACTGGTCATCGGCGACGACCTCTACGTTACCAACGTCGCGCGGCTCGCGAAGGGGATTGAGCTGGAAGCGACGAATGCGATACTCATCAAGCCCAACCAGATTGGGACGCTGACCGACACCATCGCTACGGTCGCGCTCGCCCGCGAGGCGGGACTAGCGACCGTCATTTCGCACCGCAGCGGCGAGACCACTGACACCGCCATCGCGCACCTCGGGGTCGCCTTCGGGTGCCACGCTATCAAGACCGGCGCAGTGGGCGGCGAGCGGATTGCAAAACTTAATGAACTGGTCCGCATCGCCGGCGAACTGAGATGACCGAAGCCGTAGCCGAACAACCGCTGCTCATTGACGAGGATACCTTCCTCAACTGCGGGGTGCACATTGGCACCAAGCAAAAGAGCAAGGACATGCAGCCCTACATCCATCGCGTCCGCGATGACGGCCTGCGCATCCTCGACGTCAGCTGCACTTCACAGCAAATTCGCGTCGCCGCGGAGTTCCTGAACGGCTTCGAGCCGGCCGAAATCCTGGTGGTCTCGGCGCGGCAGTACGGCTGGAAACCCGCACGGCAATTCGCCGATACAACCAGTGCCACCTGCATCCCCGGCCGCTTCACACCAGGACGGCTGACTAACCCCGAGATGCAGAACTTCATCGAGCCTCGCACAATCCTGCTCACCGACCCTGCTGCCGACGCGCAGCCGTTCCGCGAGGCGCTGAATATCGCGATTCCGGTAGTCGCAATGTGCGACGCAAACAACCTCACGAATGGCGTTGACCTAGTCATCCCGGGCAACAACAAGGGGCGCCGCTCACTGGCACTGATATACTGGCTGCTCGCCCGCGAGATGCTGCGACTGCGCGGCGACCTGGGCGCGGACGAAGACCTCGAGGCGACCGTGGACGACTTCGAAGCGCCGCTGGTCTGATTTTTATACTAATCGTCGAGAGAGCTCGACTGCTTCCGGCACTGCCGGGCAGCTTACTTAACCCCGCGCAGTTGCCGCGCTGATGACTGCCGCCGTGGAGTGCCGCGCGCTGGAGCGCGGCTATGGCTCGCTGGAAGTGCTGCGCGGACTCGACATGGAAGTGGGGACGGGCAGCATCTACGGCCTGCTGGGGCCGTCGGGCTGCGGCAAGACGACACTACTGAAGGTACTGCTCGGCAGGCTGGTGCCGTGGGGCGGGACTGCCTTGGCGCTCGGAAGCGCGCCGGGCGAGCCCGACGCGCCGGTCCCTGGGCCAGCCGTCGGCTACGCGCCGCAGGAACTGGCGCTCTACGAGGACTTGAGCATCGGCGAGACACTGCGCTTCCACGGACGGCTGCAGCTGCTGGAGCCTGCGCAGGTCGCGCAGCGCGAAGCGTGGCTGCTTGACTTCCTCGACCTGCCCGACCCGGAACGAGTCGTCGGCAAGCTGAGCGGCGGGCAGAAGCGGCGCGTCTCGCTGGCGGTGGCGCTGCTGCACGAGCCGCAGCTGCTGCTGCTCGACGAGCCAACCGTGGGGGTCGACCCCGAGCTGCGCGCGCGCCTCTGGGACCACTTGCGCATGATTGCCGACGGGGGGACGACGGTGATTCTCACGACGCACTACATCGATGAGGCGACACAGGCCGACGCCGTCGGGCTGATGCGCAACGGGAGGCTGCTGGCGGAGGATGCACCGCAGGCGCTGATGGAGCCGCATGGCCACGTCTCGCTCGAGCAGACCTTCCTGCTGCTCTGCCGGCGCGAAGGGGCAAAGACATGAACTTCGCGCGCATACGCGCCATCGCCGCGCGCAAGTTCGCATCGCTGCGGCGCGACAAGCGCACCTTTGGTTTTATCGTCATTATGCCCGCCATCCAGATTGTGCTGATGGGCATCGCCATCGGGCAGGTGCCGACCGGGCTCGACATCGCAATTATCGACGACGGGGCGACCGGGATGGGCGCGATTATCACGGACCATCTCGTGGACTCGGAGTCGCTGGTGGTCCATGCCGACTACGACTCCGTGGCGGAAGCGCGGGACGGAATCGAGGCGGGCGAAATCTGGGCGGCGCTCCATATAACGCCCGACGGCACACTCGAACTGCATCTCGACAACTCCAACCAGCAGGTCAGCGCCACTATCCTGGTCGAGGTGCGCAACGCGATGACCGCGGCGCTGGAGGAGCAGGGCGACGCACTACCGCTGACGGTGGCACAGCCAGTCTACGGCGAGCGCGACCCCGCCTTCATTGACTTCTTGGCACCGGGAATCATGACCATGGTCTGCTTCATGTTCTCGCTCATCCTGACCACCATGGCGTTTGTCGGCGAGCGCTACGACGGGACGCTCGACCGTGTTTTCGCCGCCGGCACCCTGCCGGTCGAGGTGCTGCTGGGGCATTTGGCGGCGTTTTCGACTGTCCTTATCGGACAGGTGACCGTCGTAATCCTGATTGCCGTCTATGGTTTCGACATCCCAATTAACGGCTCGCTGCCGCTGCTGTTCCTGCTGGCGCTGCTGCTGGGCTTGTCGGCAATGTGCTTCGGACTGTTCGTCTCGACCAAGGCGCGCAGCGAATTTCAGGCGATGCAACTGAACATGCCAGTCTTGTTTCCCGTAATGCTGCTCTCGGGAATCCTGTGGCCGGTGCAGGCGCTACCCGGTTGGGTCCAGCCGATTTCATGGGCGCTGCCGTCGACCTGGACCGCCGAGGCGTTCCGCTCAATCATGATTCGCGGCTGGGGGCTCGAGCATTCCGAAGTGGCGACGGCGTTCGCGTTCGACCTGCTCTTTGCGCTGCTGGCGCTGGCTGTCGCGGCGCGCTCGCTGAAAGTGCGCGACTGATTTTATAGCGGGCAGGGTTGCGCCGCCGTGTTGTGGCAACTGGACGCACTGCATTTCTTGGTGGTTCTTGTCAGGCTGCGTTTCAGAGCCCTGTGGCTCTCACGAGAGAATTTCCGCAGAGCAGTCCAGAACGAGGCGGTTGGACTGGCCAAGCGATACAAGCTGGAAATCTACGTGCACGGAGAGCCCCGGCCCGGATTCTTGGCTGCCAACCACACGAGCTACACAGATGCCGTGGTTGTCGAGGCCCTGAAGGGAGCAGGTTCGGTGTCCAAAATAGAGGTGAAGAACTACTTCCTGATAGGGCCCATTGTAGAGAAGGTGGGCACGCTTTGGGTCAGGAGAGATGACCGGGATTCGAGGGTCGAGACTATGCAGAAACTGAACGCCTGGAATCCTGTCAGGGACCCCTTATGGATTTTTCCTGAAGGGACCACCACTCCTTTCGGCGAAATTGGCGAGTTCAAGATGGGGGTCTTCAAGGCAGCAGAGCATTCGGGACACCCTATTCAGCCTGTGGTAATCTGCTACAACAATCCAATGATCGACTGGGGAAGGGACAACAAGAAAATATTCATTAGCATCGTCCATTTTTTCTCCGAGAAGGTGAGGACCTCCGTACGCTGTTTCTGGCTTGAACCCGTTGTGGTCGGTCCCGGTGAGGCATACAGTGCAGCCGAGAAACTGCGCAGGAAGATGAGGGTCTACATCCGTCGTTTTGAGAGGGACGAACATGGCACGTGATAGGTGGGAAAAAGAGACGCTCAAGCCTTCCCTTTCCAGGAACCCTGAAAGGGAGGAGGTGCGGGCCCTGGGCCCGGAGAGGCTGAATGTACCGGAGGATATTCCGGCAGGCGAAGCGGAGTGGCCTGGCGAATTCCCCTACACACGTGGGATACATCCAACCGGGTACCGCGGGCGACTCTGGACAATGCGGCAGTACGCCGGCTTCGGGACCGCTGCTGAGAGCAACGCGCGCTACCGCTACCTGCTCGATCAAGGCACCAGCGGGCTTTCGGTGGCTTTCGACCTGCCGACGCAGATTGGCTACGACAGCGACCACTCCATGGCGCAGGGCGAGGTGGGCAGAGCGGGTGTTGCCATCGATTCGCTGCGCGACATGACGGCGCTGTTCGACGGGGTACCGCTCGATCGCGTCAGCACCAGCATGACCATCAACGCGCCGGCAGCGGTGCTGCTGGCGCTCTACGTAGCAGTTGCCCGGAAGCAGGGGGTCGCGCCGGTAAAGCTGCGGGGGACTGTACAGAACGACATCCTGAAAGAATACATCGCGCGCGGCACCTACATCTGGCCGCCGCGCGAGTCGCTGCGGCTAACGACAGACCTGATGTCGTGGTGCCATGCCGAGACGCCGCAGTGGAACACGATTTCCATCTCGGGCTATCACATCCGCGAGGCCGGCTCGACCGCAGTGCAGGAGCTGGCGTTCACACTCGCCGACGGCATCGCCTACGTCGAGGCGGCGCTGGCACGCGGTATGGAGGTGGACGACTTCGCGCCGCGACTGGCGTTCTTCTTCAACTGCCATAATGACCTGCTGACCGAGGTCGCCAAGTTCCGCGCTGCGCGACGGTTGTGGGCGCGTATCATGCGCGACCGCTTTGGCGCCCGTGACGAGCGTAGCCAGCGGCTGCGGTTCCACACGCAGACCGCCGGCTCGAGTCTGAGTGCGCAGCAGCCGTGGAACAACGTCACGCGCACTGCCATCCAGGCGCTCGCCGCCGTTCTCGGTGGGACGCAGTCGCTGCACACCAACGCACTGGACGAGGCACTGGGACTGCCATCGGAGAAAGCGGCGCAGCTAGCGCTGCGCACACAGCAGATTATCGCGCATGAAACCGGCGTAGCCAACATGGTCGACCCGTTAGCCGGCTCATGGACTGTCGAGGCACGCACTGATGAGCTGGCGGCGGAAGCGAAGGCGCTCATCGCGCGCATCGATGGCATGGGCGGTATGCTACCTGCCATCGAGCAGGGATGGGTACAGGCACAGATTGCCGAGGCGGCATTCGCCTACCAGCAGCAGGTCGAGAGCGGCGAGCGCACCATCATCGGTGTCAACGCCCACACTGAAGGCGACGCCCCCGAGGCGGAGCCGCTCACCATCGACGCGTCGGTCGCCAAAGCCCAGATGCAAGCCTTGGAACAGCTGCGCGCCAGCCGCGGCGACGTCACCGCCCCGCTTGAGAAACTCGGCGCGGCAGCCGATGGCGATGATAATTTACTGCCCCACATCCTGACGTGTGTCGAAGCGGAGGCGACGCTGGGAGAGATTTGCGATATGCTCCGCGCGGTGTGGGGCGAATACCAGCCCACAACGTAGTCGCCAGCTTTATCTGCCCCCTGCCGTCCGCCGCGAGCGTGGCGGGGTTAGGCTAGTTGTGGTAAAACTGGGGGACTGTGGATCCCTCGTCCCGGGTTCAACTCCCGGGCCCCGCCCCATCACTGCTTGAACATTGCGACGACTTCGTCGCTCCCCGTCGCGGTTTCCGGCGTTTTATCATCGCGCTGGCGCTTGTAGCGCGGGAAGCGCACGGCGTAGCCGCCACCGCAGGTATGGATGGGGGACCGCGAAATCTCGGCACCGAGCAGCTCGAGCACCAGTTCCGGCTCGAACCAGGCGTCGGGCTCGAGATTCCACTCCAGCCCGACGGGCGGCTCGGAGCGCCTGAGCGGGTCAAGCCGGGCCTTGAGCGCGGCCAGATTCTCGTCGCTGAAGCCGGAGCCGAGCTTGCAGACCGTCTCGAAGCCGGTCGGCGTGCACGTCGCCATCAGCAGCGCACCCCAGAAGCCACCGCGCCGGCCGCGACCATGGAAGCCGCCGACGACCACGGCGTCGATAGTGTCGGCCAAGTCGCTGCGGTAATCAGGCTTGTATTTTATCCACTGCCAGCCGCGCGCGCCGGCGCGGTAGCCCCCGTCGAGTGCCTTGGCCATCAGCCCCTCGCAACCGCCCTCGAGCGCGTCGAGCAGAAACTGCTCCGCCTCGGCCTCGTCCGCGGTACGCAGCAGCGTCGTGCAGGCGACGCGGTCGGACGGCGTGAACAGCGCTTCGAGCTGTTCACGCCGCGTGACGAAGGGCGTGTCGAGCGTCTCTTGCCCATCGGCGTAGAGCACATCGAAAAGGCGCACGCCGACCGGGATTTCCTTCAGCTTCTCCGCCAGCCCATGCTTGCGTCCGCGCCGGCGCGCGATTACCTGGAACGGCAACAAGTTGCCCGCCTCATCAATCGCAAGCGCCTCGCCCTCGACAATCACGCCGGCCGGCAGCGCCTGCTCGAGCGCTTCGACCACGTCGGGGAACTGCGGCGTCAAATCTTCCAGACTGCGCGAGAATAGCCGCGTGCCGCCAGGAAGCAGGTGTGCCTGCACGCGCAAGCCATCGTATTTCCACTCGAAACAGGCCTCACCGCCCTGTTTCTCCAGCACCGCTTCCGCCGACGAGAGCCTCTCGCCCAGCATCGGCCGCAGCGGGATTCCCGGCTTGATCCTCACCGCGTCCAGCGAGCCGAAATCGGCCGCGGCGCGCTGCGCCAGCCAGCCGATATCGGGGTGGCGATTGTAGGCCGCCTCGACCATCCCGCGTTCCTCGCGGCTGCCGAACGCCTCAGCTAGGCCATCGACTAGCAGCATCTGGCTGAAGCCGAGCCGCAATTTACCGACCGCGGTACGGCAAAGGTAGCGCGCATCCTGCGGGGTGCCATCATGCAGAAGCTCCGCCAGCGCGCGAAACTTGCGCTCCTGCGAGCCGGTGCCAGTTTCGCGCGAGAGCGTATGCAGCCGCTTCCAAACCCGGCTGACAGTCAGCGGCGCCTCGAAGAGCGGTTGCTGTGCCTTGCTTGCAAGCGCTTCTTCGGCGACGAGGCCGATGTCGCCCACTTCGGCGTAGGTGACCTGCAGCTCCGCCAGCGCTGCGCCGCTGGCGAGCGCCAGCGTCCGCAGCACGCTCTTGTCGGAGAGCCCGATCTCGCGTGAGTCATAAGCAGGGCCGAGCTGGCCCAAGCAGAGATGTGCCACCGCCGCCAACTCTTCCGGCGGCGTGTCGCGGAACAGCTCCGCCAGCAACGACGCAATCTCAAGCCGGCTGCGCGTTTGCTCCATTGCAGCGTATGCTGCGGTCAGCCGTCCGTAGTCCACGCCGGGGGAGTGCCTGAGGGTATTAAGAATATGCTGTTGGCGGTGGAAGTCTATTTAAATATCTGTCGTCAGCGAATCAGCGATGCAGGAACAGCGCTTGGCCTCGCTCCAGCCTGACGAAACCGACACGCTCGAACTGCACCACTTCGCCCTCCAGCTCCGCCGCTGCCGGTTCCGCGATTCCGTCGGTCAGCGAGCCGTCCGGTCGCAGCAACTGCAGCGGCGCACCGGCTGCGCACCATTGAACGATTGGCACACCCCGAACGGGACTGTCGCCGGCGTGCTCGAGCCGGCCGTCACACAGTCGGCAGTTGCACAGGTTTTTCAGCCGCAGCAGGTCGCCCTCCGCCAGTTTCTGCACGTCGGCTGCCGGCAGCGAAACGGTCGCGCTGGGCGCGACCGTTTCGCGTCTCTCGCCCATCTCATCACGGTCGGGATGGAACGGCGCCCGCTTCTCCAGCGGCTGCGGTGCGTCGAGTACCAACTCGACAGGCTCCGGCACCCAGAAGAGCCGCTTCGCTTCGGGCTCGACAAGCGTGCGATTGGCCGCCTCCAGATTCTGCCACGAGAGTGTGATGTCAGCTTCCTTGACCCCGGCGGCGACCCAGTAATCCATAATCGCCTGCGGCTGGTAGCCGCGTCGCCGCAGCGCCGCCAGCGTCGCGAGCCGGGGGTCGTCCCAACCTGAGTATTCCCCGGCGATGAGGCCTTCGCGGATGGTACTGGTCTTGAGCAGCGTGTCAGGAATCGAGACCAGCCCATAGTGGATGAACTGCGGCTCGTCCCAGCCGAGGTAGCGGTAGACCCACTGCTGGCGCTGGGTGTTGTTGAGGTGGTCCTTGCCGCGCAGCACATGCGTCACGCCGAGCCGGTAGTCATCGACCGCGACCGCGAAGTTGTAGGTCGGCCAGAGCCGCCACGCGTCACCCTGTCTCGGGTGCGGCGCTTCAGCGACCCGCAAGGCGACGAAGTCGCGCAACGCCGGATTCGGGTCGGCGAGGTCGGTCTTCACGACGACGATGCCATCGCCTCCCGCAAGCAGTGCTTCGAACTCCGCCAGCTGCGTCGCCGGCTCGCCGGGACGGCAGGGGCAAGCGACGCTCTGGCGCTTCAGCTCGCGCCACTCCTCGGCGTCGCAATGGCAGACGTAGGCCGCGCCGCGCGACAGCAGCTCGCGGGCGTCGCCGTAGTAAATCTCGAGCCGGTCCGACTGCACCACGGTCTCGTCGGGCGTCGCGCCGAGCCACTCCATGTCGGCGGCAATCAGGTCATACGCGGCTGGGTCAACCGCCGCCGGGTTGGTGTCCTCCAGCCGCAGAATGAGCTTGCCGTCGTGCAGCTCGCGGTAGGCGTGGTTCAGCGCCACCGCGCGTGAGTGGCCGAGGTGCAGCGGCCCGCTCGGACCGGGCGCGAAGCGCAGCACCACTGCACCGTCGGCCTCGAGCGGCGGGAGCCCGCGGTGGCCGCTGTCGGTCGCCTGGCGGGGCTTCGGCGGGGCGGGCGCCTGCGCCGCCACTTCCGTCGGCGAGAGCGCATTCACTTCGGCGACGACGCGCTCGGCGACTGCACTGAGCTCACGCGCCTGCGACCTCAGTTCAGCGTGCGTGCCGAGCACCTTCCCCAGCACCGACTTCGGCTGCGCCGCACCATGCCGCGCCGCCTCCTGCAATGCGGCTGCGCGCAGTGCCCCTTCCGCTTCCACGATGGTGAGGGCGATAACGGGGTTATCAATCTGCCGCTACAGTCGCGTACGACAAGGGAGTGGGCTGCGTCATCCTTTAATCCAGCAGCAACACGGGGCGCCCATGAAGCGGATGCTGGCGGTCGCGCTGATGCTCGCCACGGTGGGCTGTATCGACGTGCCGGCCATGAACGGGCTGATGGACCGGCTGGTGCCCGAGCAGGAAGCAGTCTACACACAGGTCGAGCTCAACCGCTTCGAGGGGCAGTTCGCACCCGACCCCAACCAGGACCAGGATACGCTCATCGGGGCTGCACTGGATATTGTCGAGGACCCACTCCAGTTCCAGCAGGCGCTGCAGAACCTCTCATGGGTAGAGTATACTCGCAAGTTCGTGTTGCCGCAAGGCGCGCGCTACCTGCGAGTCGAGATTACGATTGACTACATGCTCATTGGCGGCGAGCAGCCCGAGGAAGGGCCGGCGGGAACGCTCGACCTCACCTTCCGCACCCCGGACGGCGAAGAGTTCTGCCGTGACGACAACGAACCGCCCTGCTACGAAATCGTCTACTGGACCGGCAACGAGAAGGAAATCGGCCCCTACTCGCCACCGCTGCCGACTGTCGAGGGCGAGTGGACCATTACCATCTCCGGCTCAGGAATGGAGGGGCTCGCCTCGCAGCTATATTCGGGCAAATACGAACTGGTCGTCCAGACCGAAATTCTGCAGAACTAGAACGACAGGATTATCAGACCGACAAGCCCGCAGTAAGGTGCGAACCAATGAAAGCGCTGCTGCTCCACGAGCGCCAGCAGCCAGCGCAGCGCGAGGAATCCCGTAAGGGCGGCCGCGGCCATCCCGAGCAGGAACTCGGCCGGCGCGACTCCCGCGAGCGCGCCTTCGCGCTCCTGCAGCAGCTCGAGGGCGGTTGCGCCAAGGATGGCAGGCATCGACATCAGGAACGAGAGCCGCGCCGCCGCGACGGGGCGCATGCCGGCCGCCATCCCGGCCGCAATCGTGAGCCCCGAGCGCGAGAGTCCCGGCAGCACCGCCAGCCCCTGCGCCAGTCCCATCCAGAGGCCAACGAGAAGCGGCGCGCTCGCCACGTCGAGTGTGCCGCCGCGACCGCGCGACGCCCACAGGATGCCGGCAGTCACGAGTAGCCCCACGCCAGTAATTTGCAGCGAGGCGAGCCAGCCGCTCGCAAGGGCATCGAAGCTGAAGCCAATAATCGCCGTCGGGATGCTCGCCAGCAGCACCAGCTGCACGGTGCGTTCGTCGGGGTCGGCCGTGCCACTGCGCAGCGCGCGCAGCGCCCCGGGCGTCGCGCGCAGTGCGCCGGCGATGTCAGCGCGCAGCAGCCAGCCGGCAGCGAGCAGCGTACCGAGGTGGAGCGCGATGTTGAAAAAAAGTGGCGGGTGGACGTCGCGGATGTGCTCGAAAATCACGAGATGGCCGCTGCTGCTGACCGGCAGCCACTCCGTAAGGCCCTGCACGATTCCGAGCAGCAATGCTATCGCCGGCTCCATGGCGCGGCAAGTCGCCACGTTTATTTAATGCGGGTGCAGGTCCGCGCCGATGGTGACGCAACAGCTGGAGTGCCCGGTCTGTTTCATCCGCTTCGATACCGGACGCCGGCCGGGGCGGTCGATCGCCTGCCCCAGCTGCGACCATGGCTTCGACGTCCCAGGCGATGAAGTGCCCGCTGCAGAGGAGGCTCCGGCGGCAGAGGAAGAAGCGGTCGAAGAAGAAGCGCCCGACGAGGAAACGACTGCCGACGAGGAAACGCCGGAGGAGGACGAAGCGGAAGATGAAACCCCGCAAGGCGACCCATCACCCGCGCCCTCCGGCGAGCCGCCCGTTCCGCCCGAACCAGCCGCACCCAGCGCACTGGAGCTGCTGGGCGAGCTCTCTACCGCCTACCGCATCGAGCGGGTACAGTCGGTCATCGACGGCCCGCGTAGCCGCGCGCAGCTGGCGGGGCTGCTGCTGCTAGCGGTGGCAGTGCTCGGGCTGTTTGCGGCGACCGCGACCGCCATCAAGTGGAGTGGCTACGACTCGCCCTGGGACGAGCCGGCGACAGCCAGCCTTTACGGCTCGGTGATTGACGTCAACGGCACCGCACTCGAGAATGTGCGCGTCGCCGGCGGCGGCCAGCAGGTATTCAGCGACGGGGAGGGACGCTACTTCCTGCACAACCTGACCAGCGGCGAACTGAAGGTGACTTTCTTCAGCCCCGGCTTCCGCACCCATTCGATCTGGATTGACCTGCGGCCCGCCGCAACCAACCTGCTCAACGCGCAGCTCGAACCGGGCGACGGCCGTGACGTCACCAACCAGCGCAGCAACGTCGTGCGACCGTGGCCCCCCAGCGCCGCGCAGGCGCCTGTGCTGGCGGTGATGGCGCTGCTGGCGCTGATGGGGGCGGGGGCGGCCCTGCTCGAGCGCCATTTCCGGCTGGCGCTCTTCGGCGCAGTGGCGGGCATCCTGAGCTGGGGCTTCCTGCTCGGCAGTTTGTTGTCTCTAGCTGCATTACTTTTGCTGCTCGGCGACCGCGAGCTGTTCGAGACGTGACCGCTTCGCAAGTGGCGCGCTTCGTCACCGCGCTTTCGCGCCGCGAACAGGTGGCGCTGGCGCTGCTCTGGGGCTGGGTGCTACTGGTCGCAGGCGGGCCACTGCTGCTCGAGCCGGGGGCGACCGGGGACCTGTCAGGCTACGTCGGGCTCGTCGATAACCGGGAGACGATTGACGCGATGAACCCCGTCGCCGCAGTGGTCTACTGGCTGGGCGACGCAAACTGTCATACGATTTCGAGCCGATCCTACACTTACGCAGGGAACCAGATGCCGTTCTGCGCGCGCGACCTGGGCATCTTCGCCGGCCTTGCGCTGGGCTTCACGATCGCCTTGCGACGTCGCCCGGAGCTGTCGCTGCCGCTGGTGCTGCTGGCACTGGTGCCAATTGGACTCGACGGGACCATCCAGCTGCTCACGGACTATGAATCAACCAACCCGCGCCGGCTGATTACCGGACTGCTTGCCGGCGGCGTGACAGGCTGGGCGCTGATGATTATCTTGGAACCACGCCAGAATCAGGGGCACGGCTGAATTAATCGCGCGACTCGTCACACCATGGGCACTCGCGCGCGTCTGACGGGAGCACGCGGTAGCACTTGGCGCAGAGTTCCCCGGGGTTGTAGAGCTTCTGCCACAGGAAAACCCCGGCGATGAGTCCGACGAACAGCAGGACGAGCATAATGGTGAGAATCACGCCGGCAGCCTCGCGGCACCCTGCTGGTAGAGCGCCGCGGCGCCCGCCGCGAAGGCGAGCGCCGTCGCCGCGTCAATCACCGGCTCAGGTCGCTCAATAGCCGAGATGCGCAGGAAGCCGAGGGCGAGGTATAGCAGCGCCAGCCGGGCAGCGGTGCGGACGCCGCTATCGCGCTGGAGCGCCGGCATCAGCCAGAGCGCCATGCCGCCCAGCAGCACCGTCGCTGCCAGCCCGAACCAGGCGTCGAACAACCCGCCGGGGAACGGCAGCGTCCCGCCAAGCCGCGCCTCGAGCACCAGCAGCTTCCAGAACTCATGCGCCGCGCCGAAGAAGAGGCCGAAGCCGGCCGCGTAGTAGCCGGCGTAGCGCGCGTCGCGGAAAGTGCGTAGCCGCAGCCCGAGCCAGAGCACCAGCATCACCAGCGCCGGCGCGACAATCATCAGCGACGCGTAGCCGACGGTGGGCGAGCGCAGGTCGAAGCCGCCCAGCAGCATCAGCACCTCGGCTATCGTCCCGAAAATAGCGCCGCCGCCGCACGCCAGGTAGAGCTTGCGTTCCTGCAGCTGCTCCTCGACGGGGGCGATAGTGCGCAGGAAAAGCCAGAACGCCGGGGCGAAGAGCACCACCATCCCAAGCAGGTTGGCAGCCCAGAATTGGGAACTCATACGTCGAACGCCTTGAGCCGCGCCTTCAGCTCCGCAATCTGCCGCCCGAAATTGGCGTGCTGGATGGCGAGCTCGCCCTGATAGCGCGTCTGCGACGCCTCGAGCGCCGCGTAGTTCTCCGACTTCAGTCGCTTCATCTCGGCAGCGTGCGCTTCGCGCTGCATCTCCAGCTCCGCCTCGAGCGCGGCGATGCGCGCGCGCAGCTGCTGCGTCTCATCCTCCACGTGCGCTGATGGCTGGCACGCTTAAGCGCTTGCGTCGCGCGCCGGCAAATTCCTTAAGACGGGGGCAGGGTGGCGCGCCGTGTGGAGCGACCGCTCGCGGAGCCGACAGGCGACCTATCGCACTGAAAATTCGCCGTTCACCGCCGGGTGGGGCGAGCCGCTGCAGGTTAACCGCCGGCCGGGCGGGATGCTCTTTTCCAACTACGAGAAGGCGCAGATTGCTGAGTCTGTCGCAATACTGACGGTCGCGCTGGCGCTGGCACTCGCCAATGGGATTGGGCCGGCACTCGCGAATCTCTCGATATTTGCAGTGAAACTGCTGATGTCGTTCGCGGCGGTGATGACTGGCTTCCTACTGCACGAGCTGGCACACAAGTGGATGGCACAGAAATACGGCTGCTGGGCTGAATACCGCGGCAACCGCAACGGGCTGCTGCTGGCGCTGCTGATGGGCGCCTTCGGCTTCCTGATTGCGGCGCCGGGAGCGGTGATGGTCGCCGGTCGCGTCACCCCGCAACAGCATGGCCACATCGCCGCGGTGGGGCCACTCACCAACATCGCGCTGGCGCTGGCGGCGCTGCCGTTCTACCTGCTGCTGGCTGGCGCGGCCGGGCCGCTCGGCTGGCTCGGTGTGCTGGCGCGATTCCTGGTAATCATCAATATCATCCTGGGTGGCTTCAACATGATTCCGGTCCCGCCGCTTGACGGCTCCAAAATCATGGCGTGGAGCAGCGCCGCGTGGGGCGGTATCGTCGCCGGTATCCTAGCGCTCGCGATGGTTTACTGGACCATTCCACCTTTCTGACGACCGATATTTAAGCTGCGTAACGCCGTGCGGGCGACCGCACAGGGCGACGCAACGCGCTTTTACGCTGCGCCGGTTGGCGCACCGTGTCTGGAGCGGGGTGGCTGCTGTATGACGGCGAGTGCAGCTTCTGCCGCGGGCTCGCCGACCGCTGGGGCGGGCTGGCGCAGCGCGCCGGCTTTACGCTAGCGGAGCTACAGGCGGAGTGGGTGCGCGAGCGGCTCGCCCGGGATGGCGGGGCGGCGGACAAGGCCGCCGCCCCGAATGAGCTGCTGCTGCTGCTCCCCGATGATAGCGTGCTCGGCGGCGCGGACGCGCTCATGGAACTCTGCCGCCACATATGGTGGGGCTGGCCGCTCTGGCTGCTCTCGCGGTTTCCCGGAGTGATGCGGCTGTTGCGCTGGCTCTACCGGCGTGTCGCCGCACGGCGGCACCGACTGGCGACGAGCGCAGCGCCGTAGCTGGACGGTAAAGGGATGGTGCGGGGGGTCGGATTCGAACCGACGAATCCCTGAGGAACCGGATCTTAAGTCCGGCACAATTGGCCAGGCTATGCGACCCCCGCACTCAGTTTCCATCCCTCCCGAACCTTTAAAATAGATGGTGACTGCCGCGACGGCAGCGGAAATCAGTTTTCGGTCCAAGGACATAACTCTGTATGCAAGAAGCCCTTCACCGCCTCAATGAACTAGCCGGTGCAAGCAAACCGCCATCCTCAGTTGCGCTCTACAATGGTTCTCCGGCCGAGCGCAAACAGCTGCTGCTTGAGCTCGAACCGCGACTGCAAGAGCGCGGGCTGGCGGTACTTTTGTTCAACGCGCGGCGACACCTGTCGGAGCCGAACCTCGGCGTCCCGCTGGCGCAGCAGGTGCTGCTCCAGTTGCAGGACTTCTCGGATCGCGACAGCACGGTCACCGAAATTACCAACCGGCTGATGGAGGGGCTGGACCAGCTCGCCGTCGTGACGCGCGGCACCGCCCACATGGAGGCGATGCGCGAGTTCGACGCTACGATGAGCAAGCTGCTCGACCGGCTGGTGACGCAACCGCCGCTGGTGGTGCTGGTGCAGGGCGTCGATATGGCTGCTCCCGGGGTGCTGCTGAAGCTGATTGAGTTCATGGCCAGCTACCTTAACCTGCCGCGCTGTATGTTTGTGCTGGCGCTCGGCGAGCGGGCGCTGGAGGGCGACTTGCGTGAGCAGGGCGGCGGCCGCATGCCCTACACGCCGCAGGAATTCCTCGAGGAGACTTTCACCAACGTCGTTTCGATTGGCGGCGCAACCGCCCCGCAACCCGGCTCCGGCCCCAGCCTTGACACCGGGCTGGAGCAGAAGCTGACCGAAGTCCGGGCGGTGGCGCCCGAATTCCACGCCCTAGCCAAGGAGCGGCCCGAGCTGCTCAACGCGGTCGAACGACTGGTGCGCGGCGCAAATGCGCCCGAGCTGCTGAAACTGGTCACCGGCAACGCAATTGCACTCGACGCTTACAACAACGGCAACCTGCGGGCGCTGCTCGCGCGGGAGCCCTTCTTCGACCCGCAGCCAGTCAGCTCTCCGATGGGGCAGCCCGACGGGGGACCGGGAGTGGTGATGCTCAACGAGGGACCTCAGTTCGAGGTCTCCTCCGGGCTCGACAGCGAAAGCGGTACTGATATCGCCAGCCGCCGACAGAGCGCGGGGCTCGACAGGCACGGCGACAAGATGACGCGCAACCGGGTTTTCAAGGTGCGTGAGCTGACTGGACGCAAGGCACATTTGCAACAGGGAGAGGAAGGGATTGAGCCCGCCCCCCCCAAGAAAGTATTGATACGCAAGCGCAAGTCCGCCGCTCGCAAGCGCAAGGTCAGGCGTGCGCGCAAACAGCCTGCCGGAAAGGAGCTGGGCGTCAGCGTCAAGTCACTGCTCAAACCAGTTCTGGCGGGCGACTATCTCGCCGCAAAGGAACTCTGGACTAAGATTCCCGAGCTGCCGCCTGATGAGCTCGATGAGCTGGTGGAGCTCTACGTGGAAGAGACCAAAAACCGCAGCCAGCGCGTGCGCGCCACCGCCGCTACGGCGCTGGGAGCCGTGGCGCGGGCAATTGACTTCGAGATGCCCTCCAGCGTGATGGATGCGCTGCTGATAATGACCAACGACGCAGTCAAGGACGTCAAGGACGCTGCGGTGGCTGCGATGCGCGAAATCAAGGGCAACAGCAGCGAACCCGCGTTCGAGCACGGGGTTGGCGGCAGCGTGCCCTCCTTTACGCCGGTCGACACCAGCTCCCCGATGGAGCGCGAAAGCGGAGCCGACCTACCGACATTCATGCCTGTCGATGACGACGCCCCCACCTTCAAGGCGGTCGCGGATGAGCCCTCGTTCGAGGCAGTCGATGAGAATGTACCGGTCTTCCAGCCGGTCGAGGATGACGCCCCCCAATTCAAGGCAGTCAAGGATAAGGAACCCAAGTTCAAGATCCTCAGCGACTAGTTAGTTACGTATTTTCGCGTAGCTACGCAACCGTTTAAGATAGCGCGCGGGTCGCGCAGCGTGGACGCTACCATCGCGAAGCCGGTCGAGGCTGCCGCAGCCGCCTTGCGGGCGGGCGAACCACTGCTGCTCTACGACGCGCCGGGACGCGAGGGTGAGACCGACATCGTCTTCGCCGCCCAGCACGCGACGCCAGAGCGAGTGCGGCTGCTGCGACAGCGCGGCGGGGGGCTAGTCTTCATCGCTGTCGCGCATGACGCGGCAGAGCGGCTGGGACTGCCGTTCATGGACGCTGTGCTCGATTCGGCAGCCGCCGATTTCCCAGCACTGTCCGCGCTGCGCGCGCATGACCTACCATACGACAGCCGCTCGTCGTTCTCGCTCTGGCTGAACGCGCGCGACACTTACACAGGTATCACCGACCGCGACCGCGCGCGCACCGTTGCCGCCTTCGGCGAGCTGGCTGCCGCGGGGCTCGAGCCGGACGCGGCGCAGCTGCTGCTGGGCGAACGGTTCCGGTCACCGGGACACGTGCCGATCTGCGTCGCGCATCCCGACGGGCTGGCGGGGCGGCAAGGGCACACCGAGCTAATGGTCGCGCTGGCGGAGATGGCGGGGCTGCCGCCGGTCGCCTTCGGGTGTGAGATGCTCGCTGACGACGGGGGACGGCTGCCGCCCGAGGCGGCAGCCGCATGGGCCGAAGCCGGGAGGCATCCTTTTTTGGAGGGGCATGAAATTGTTGCCGCGTGGGACGCAAGCGCGTAGTAGCCACCGGGGTCTTCGACCTGCTGCATCCCGGACACATCCATTTCCTGCGAGCCGCCCGCGAACTGGGCGACGAACTGGTAGTGATTATAGCCAACGACGCGACGGTGCGACGCATGAAGCGCGAGCCGGTCGTGCCGGCCGCAATCCGGGCCGAGATGGTCACGGCGCTGAAGCCGGTCGACCACGCGGTGGTAGGGCGCGAGGGCGACATGCTCGGCATCATCGTGGAGGAAATCAGGCCGCACATCATCGCGCTGGGGCACGACCAGGAGCTGTTCGAACCGAAGGCGCTGGAGGCGAAGCTGGCCGAGCGCGGCCACGTTGCGAAGGTCGTGCGGCTACCGAAGCTGGAGCATGGCCTAGCGGGGACGCGCAAAATCGTGGCGCGCATCCTGCGCATCTTCGGACAGGAGTAGGATGTTCACCGGCATCGTGACCGCCACTGGCACGCTACGTGCCGTTGAGAACGGCGGCGCGCAGCGCATCGCAGTCGAACCACCCGCTGGCTTCGCCGACGGCATCGCGACCGGCGCGAGCGTCGCAGTCGACGGCACCTGCCTGACGGTAAGCGCGATTGGAAACGGCGCGCTGGAGTTCGACGTCGTCGCCGAAACACTCGCGTGCACAACGCTCGGCGAGCGGCTTGTCGACGGGGGCGCAGTGAACCTGGAGCGCTCCGCGCGGCTAGGCGACGAAGTGGGCGGCCACCTGCTCTCGGGTCACGTCTCGACCGTCGCCAAAGTCGTCGCGGTCGAGGCTGGCGAGGGCGCGCACGACCTGCGGTTGCGTGTCGGGGGCGACACAATCACCTGCATTTTCGAGAAGGGCTTCATCGCCATTGACGGCATCTCACTCACCGTCGGCCGTACCTGGCCCGCAGAGGGCGAGTTCATCGTGCATATTATTCCCGAGACCCTGGCGCGCACCACGATTGGTGCGCGCCAGCCGGGCGACTGGCTCAACGTCGAGATTGACGCAACGACACGCACGGTCGTCGAGACCGTCACGCGCATCATGGAGGCCCGGTGAAGCGCATCGCGCTGGTTTGCGGCAGCTACCACCGCGAGGTGGTCGCCCGCATGGCGGCCGCGGCGAGGGAGCGCGCCGGCGAACTGGGGCTCGAGGTCGTCGCCGAGCAGTGGGTGCCGGGCGCGCTGGAGTGCCCGCTGGCGCTGCAACGGCTGCTAGCGCGCGACGACATCGCCGGTGCGGTGCTGCTCGGCATCATCGAGAGCGGCGAGACGCAACACGGGCTCGCGATGGGGCAGGCGGTCGTGCAGGCCGTCGTCAATTTGCAGCTCGCGACCGGAAAGCCGGTCGGCATGGGCGTCATCGGGCCGGGCGCTGAGCCACAGCACATCGAGCCACGGCTGCTGCCGTATGCACGAAAAGCGGTAGACGCTGTCGCGGAAATGCTCAGCTAGCGCTTGACTTTCAGGCGCCGCGAGCCGAACTTATCGCCGTAGTGGTGCAGCGCTTGGTAGAAACTCGGAAGTGCAAAGACCGCCAACAGCAGCGAGAATAGCACCAGCGTGATAATCAGCGCGAAGAAGTTGCGCAAGCCAATAAACTGGGTGCGGTAGAACGAGATGATGACCCCCGACAGGACACCCCCCATCGTCGTGAAGGTGGCCTCGACGACCGACTGGCCCGTATACTGCACCGCCTTCATGATGCCTTCGGGGCGCGTGCCTTCTTCGCGGACGCGTTCGGTAATCTGGATTGAATTATCGATGCCGATGCCGATGATAATGGTACCGACCATGGCGGTGAAAATGTTCAGGTTGGTCCCGCCGGTGTGGACCGTGGCAGGATACCAGAGCACCACAATCAGGATAGGGAGGAAGGTGATGAAGCCGAAACGGAATGAGCGGAAAATCAGGACCATCGTCACCAGCACCAGCACCAGGCTCAGCGCAATCGTCTTGTATTGCGTATCCTGAATGCCCTGATTGATGGCGATTGTGACTGGTGGGCCGCCGGTAAGTTGTGACAGCTCGGCGTCGAAGAGCAGGGTGTTGTAGTAGTAGGCGATACTGTCGGTGCGCTCGACCAGTAATGCAGTATCATCTATGTTGATATACGGCATGCTGACGTAAATGAGCGCCTTGGTGTAGTCGTCGGTCAGCAGCATCGCACGCATCTCTCCCGTGAACGAATCGTAGAAGACGTCAATCAGGTCCTGCCTCAATTCCTCGCAGGTGTAGAACAGGCCAGTTTCTATCTGGCACGCCTGGCTGTCAAAGAACTCGTGGTGCAGGAACTCCCAGAAGCTGCCGTCGAAGACAAAGAAAGGCTCCTCGTCACCGCCCTGCCCAACCTCGATACTAATGTGCGCTGACTTGAAAAAATCGACGATTGAGAACGCCGAGACGTTGATAGTATCATCCGTGTTACGATTGTTAATCGTGAGATTATTCAATTCGACCGTAGTCCAGTTCATCACGTCCAGCACCCCGAGGTCCTTGGCGGCCGGCTTCGGCCGGTCGGGCGGCCCCGCTACGAGCAGGATGCCGGTCTGCCCCGCCTCGAACTTCTCGGAATACTCAGCCAGCTTGCGAATCGAGGCGATGTCTTCGGGCGCCGACTCGTCGCCGCGGATGTCCTGGTCCATAACCGAAAGCCGCGCCAGCGAGTAGCCGGTCACCAGCAGCACCACCAGCAGGATGACGCGCCACTGCTGCGACGAAACACGCGCAATGCCGGTCCACGACTTGGGGTGATGGCGGGGGTAATTGGTGAGCTTCATGATGGCGGGAGTCATACTCACCGTCAGAATGAACGAACAGATGACGCCAACTATCATCGTCAGCCCCACCGTACGCATCGGCGCAATCGGCGAGATGAAGAGTGCTGAGAAGCCAATCGTATCGGTGAGTGCACAGAGCAGCGTCGCCTTGCCGGTGGTCAGCATCGCCTTGCTGGTCGACTTGAAATGCGAGAGCCCCGCTTCGCGGAATTCGACGATGCGATTGGCGACGTGTAGCCCGTAATCGACGCCAATCCCCACTAGGATTTCGGCGTCAGCACCACTCCTGAAATCCGCACCAGCCCCAACGTCCAGATAAGCGCACAGAAAATCGGGATGAGCACCACTGGAATCACGAAGACATTGCGGTGGAACCAGAGCATCATCCCCAGCACGATAATGAGCGATATGGGCAGCATCGCCAGCAAGTCCTCGTAAAGGCGCTCCGTGACTTCATGCAGCACCACCACCAGCCCGGTCTGCGTCATCTCGGTGCGCGCCGGGCTCGGCCGTGAATCGATTACCTGCTGAATGTTAGCGATTATTTCGGCCTGCCGCGCATCGTTGTCGCCTATCGAATACTTGAGCGCGAACATGATGTATGCCGTGTCGAGGATTCCGTCGCCGTTGGTGTCGATAGCAAAATTCTGCAGCGCACCCGAAGTCTGCGCGTAAATCTGGTCAACCCGGTCCTGGTCGCTCGGTATCGCGTAGCGCCCAGTCTCGTTCACCAGTTCGTCGTCGCGCTGCTCAACAGAGAGGCCACCGAACACCTTCCCTTCGGTGGCCTCGATGAAGCGAGCGTCAGTCGAGTTGAACTCCTTGATTAGCGTCGAGATGCTGAGCGTAAAAATTATGTCGTCCTGAATCCCGCGATCTGCCTGATATTTGTCCTGATCCATCGACTGGCCGTACTGGTCAATTTGCTGCTCCAGCCGCGCAATCTCCTTGAGCGTCGGGACGTAGGTTATGTTGTGGATTACGCGGTCGTTGAACCGCTCCGGGTCGTTCGCGTTGCGGGTCTCGATATAGATGATAATTATATCGGTGGCCCAGTCCTTCCGAACCTCGAGCAGCAGGTCGGTTGACTCCTCGCCCTCGGGAAGGTAGACCTCGATATCGCGGGTCATGTTCTGCTCGAAAGTCAACGCGGGCTTGAGTAACAGCAGTGTCACCAGCACGAGCACCAGTACCGTCAGCGACGGGCTGCGCAGGATGAGGCGCGTGTAGGCTCGAGTAAACCAACTAGCCAGTTCTGGAAGCACGCCGGCGCATTGAGACTGGCTGATAAGAGTGCAGCCTCAACTGGAGTAGTAGTATTCGCCAGCCGCCTTCTGTGCCCGGTCGAGCCGGGAGCCTGGCTTGTTGATGCGCGGGCGGTTGGTATTCCGATCTCGCCTGAAAGTGACGTCCAACCGCTTCAGGAAATGGTTCATCCCTGCGCGCATCCTGAACGGACCCTCCGCCAGGCCATGCTCCCCCGGCGTACCGGAGAAACAGAGCAGGCCGTCAGAAACGTAGTCGATGAAGTAGACATCGTGGTCGACCACCAGTGCCGAGGCGGTGCGGCGCTCCATGCAGCGCCGGATGGTACGCGCCGCGACCATACGCTGGTTCGCGTCGAGGTAGGCCGAAGGCTCGTCGAAGAGATACAGGTCGGCCTCGCGCAGCAAACATTCGGCTATCGTAACGCGCTGCAATTCGCCCCCGGAGAGCGACTCGAGGTCCTGCCGCATCAGGGTCTCCAGCGCAAGCGGATTCATCAATTCCGTATTTAAATAGTGCTCGTCGAAACCTTCGGTCGAGCGCAACAGCTCCTCCACCAGCACATCCGACTGCGGCGTAATGTATTGCGGCTTGTAGGAAACCTGCAGTGCCAGCTCAACCTTCCCGATATCGGGCGCAAGGTCGCCCGCCAGCATCCGCACGAAAGTCGTTTTGCCTGTGGCGTTGCCGCCCACGACGCCCAGCACCTGCCCCTGCAGGATTTCGCCCGTGGCCGTTTTGAGCTTGAAGCTTCCCTGCTGCTTCTCCAGCTCCGGCCAGCTGACGAGCGGCTGCGCGTCCCAGCCAGTCCGCGGTGGGTGCGCCAGGAACTCGATGCGGCTGTCGCGCAGTCGCACGTTCTCCTCGCGCAGCTCCCCCTCAAGGTAGCTGTTGATACCGTGGCGGACTCCCAGCGGCTGCGAGACGATGCCATAGGCGTTCGGCTCGCCGTAGAGCAGGTGCAGCTGCTCGGTAACGTAGTCGAGAATGGCGAGGTCGTGCTCAATGACTACTACCGACTTCGTGGCCCCAAGCGCGGCGATGCGCTGCGCCATGAGCAACCGCTGCTCGATATCAAGATAAGAACAGGGCTCGTCGAAGAAGTAGAGATCGGCCTCCTTCAGCAACGTCGCGGCGATAGCGCCCTTCTGCAATTCGCCGCCCGAGAGCTTCGCCAGCGGCTGGTCGAGCCCGGTCAACCCCAGCTCGACGACGACCTCAGCGACCCGAACGTCATCCGCCACCTGCGCCAGCAACTCGCGCAGCGTGCCTGCGAAGCGCTTTGGAATCTGGTCGACATACTGCGGCTTGAGTGCAACGCTGGCGCTGCCGTCCGCCAGCGCCGCGAAGTGGGCGTGCAGCTCGGTGCCGGCGAAGTGCTCCAGCACCACAGGCCAGTCGCCCGCTAGCTCCCAGTCGCCCAGGTTGGGCACCAGCTCACCCGCCAGCAGTGAGATGGCGGTGGTCTTACCGGTGCCGTTGGCACCAAGCAAGCCGACCACCTGCCCCTCCTTCGGCGACGGCAGCCGGAAGAGTCGGAAATCGTTCTGCCCATAGCGGTGGGTCGTCTCGCGCTCGTCGCCTTCCGGGAGATTGATGATTGTGAGCGCATCGTGTGGGCACTTATGAACACAAATACCGCAACCGATGCAGAGCGGCTCGGAAACCAGCGGCTTGTCATCCTCACGCCAGGTGATGACTTCGACCCCGTTGCGCACCGGCGGGCAGAAATTGTAGCACTCATTCATACAGCGCTTGGGCTGGCAATGGTCCTCGTGCAACACTGCGACTCGCATCGGCGCACCGCTGCTGCTCTCGTAATTAAGGGATACGGCGGGAAAGCCATAATCCCCCCGCCCCTACGGTGGACGTGCGCATCGAGTTCACCATCCCCGGCAAGCCGGTCGCGCAGGGGCGGCCACGGTTCTACCGCAAGGGCAGCTACGTCGTGGCAACCGACCCGCAGGCGTCGAAGGTTTACAAGGCCGATATCGCTTACGTGGCGCAGCGCGCCCGCGAGGAGGCTGGCGTGGCCGGGTTGTTTGAGGGACCGCTCGGCCTGCTTGTGGTGGCCTACTTTCCCTGCCCCAAGAGCAAGTGGCGCAAGCGCGTCCCGCGGCCGGAAGAGCACCACGACAAGCGCCCCGACGCAGATAACCTCGCCAAGGCGGTCAAGGATGGGCTGAACGGCGTGCTCTACCACGACGACGGGCAGGTCGCCGAACTGATCGTCCACAAGCGGCGCGCCGCTCAGGGCGACGCGCCGCGCGTCGAAGTCTGCCTCTACACGCTCGACCCGCTAGGGGGCAAATGAGCGCTGCAATCATTGACGGACGCGCGGTCGCAGCCGCCATCGAGAGTGAGCTACAGGCGCGCATTGCACGGCTCGGCAGCGCGCCGAGGCTGGCGGTGGTGCAGGTGGGCAACGACCCCGCATCGACCAGCTATATTCGCGCCAAAACGTGCGCCGCGGAACGGGTCGGCGTCGAGCTTACGCACCACCACTTGCCGGCCAATATACTGCTCGGGGAACTGGAAGCGCTCGTCGAACGGCTAAATCCCAGCGAGCATGGAATCATCATCCAGCTGCCGCTGCCGGATGGCCTCGGGCCGGCGCTGGCGCGCATCGCTCCAGCGCGCGACGTCGACGGCTTCCACCCCGAGAACCTCGGAAAGCTACTGCGCGGCGAACCGGGGTTGCGCCCCTGCACACCCGCCGGCATCATGGAGCTGCTCGAGCGCAGTGGCCACTCGCCGGCTGGGAAGAATGTCGTGATTGTCGGCCGCAGCAATATCGTCGGCAAGCCGCTGGCGGTAATGCTGACGCAGGCGAACGCCACCGTGACTATCTGCCATACTGGCACCGCCGACCTGGCGCACCACACCCGGCAGGCCGAACTGCTCGTCGTGGCTGCTGGCCGGCCGGATACCGTCACCCCCGAAATGGTGCGACCCGGTGCGACCGTCATCGACGTTGGCGTCAACCGCACCGAAGGCGGGCTGGTCGGCGACTGCGCGCCCGGCGTGGCTGAAGTGGCGGGCGCGCTGACCCCGGTGCCGGGCGGCGTGGGGCCTATGACGGTTGCGATGCTGATGGCGAACACGGTTGCGGCGCAGGCGGACTGACAATGCCCGCATCACAACCCGAGCGGGACCTCCTCGGCCGTCCCCTCACCCAGTTACGCCTCTCGGTCACTGACCGCTGCAACTTTCGTTGCCCCTACTGTATGCCTGCCGACGGACCGGAGCTATGCTTCGTCGCGCGCGAAGAGCTGCTGAGCTACGAGCAGCTGGCACGGGTGGTGCGGCTGCTGGTGGGGCTGGGAGTCTCGCGGGTGCGATTGACCGGCGGTGAGCCGCTGTTGCGCGTCGACCTCGACCGGCTGGTGCGAATGCTCGTTGCGATTCCGGGGCTCGACGACCTGTCGCTCACGACCAACGGCTATCTGCTGGCTGCGCAGGCCGAAAAGCTGCGCCGTGCGGGGTTGCAGCGGCTCAATATCAGCCTCGACTCGCTCGACCCGCAGGTCTACCAGCGGCTGAACGGTCGTGACCTGAACGTCGCGCGAGTGCTCGACGGTATCGCGGCGGCCGAGCGCGCCGACTTCGGGGCGCTCAAGCTCAACTGCGTCGTCATCCGCGGCGTCAATGATGGTTCTGTGATCGAGCTGGCGCGCCACTTCCGGGGGACACCACACACCATGCGTTTCATCGAGTATATGGATGTGGGCAACCTCAACCGCTGGAGCCCCGAACAGGTCGTGCCCGCCGACGAGATTATCGCCATGATTGACGCTGAAACACCTCTCACGCCAGTCACCCCCGAACGGCCCGGCGAAGTGGCGAGCCGCTACCGCTACGTCGATGGAGGGGGCGAAATTGGCGTCATCGCCTCAGTCACGCACCCCTTCTGCCACGACTGTGACCGGATGCGCCTGGCGCCCGACGGACAGCTCTACACCTGCCTCTTCGCCAGCGACGGGCACAACCTGCGCGCGCTGCTGACAGCGGGCGCGAGCGACGACGAATTGCGCGCGCGGCTCGCCTCAATCTGGCACGCGCGCAGCGACCGCTACTCGGAAGAGCGCGCGCTGCAACCCGAAGGCGAACGACCGCGCAAGGTCGAGATGTTCCGCATCGGGGGCTAATGGACTCCGCGCTGCTGATAGCGGGCGGGCGGAGCGGGCGGCTGGGGCAGCCCAAACAGTCGCTCGAAATCGAAGGGGAGACCCTCGCCGCCCGAGCCGCCGGGGTGCTAGCGCAGGTGGCGCGACGGGTTACGGTCGTGGGGCCACCGGGCGAGCGTCCCGACTGGGTGCCCGCGGGGTGCGACTGGGTAGGCGACCCGCTCCCGCACGGCGGGCCGCTGGTCGGGCTCGCGGCGGGACTGGCGGCGGTGCGCGGCGAGCTGGTGGCGGTCGCGCCGTGCGACCTGCCGCTGCTGGCGCCCGCCACCTACCGTGCGTTGCGCCGCATCGCCGTGGATGGCGACGCGGCGGTGGCGACATGGGAGCTGCCGCAACCGCTGGTGGCGGTCTACTGGCGCGAAACGGCGCTGGCGGCGGCGGAGCTGCTGCTGGCGCAGGGGGAGCACCGCGCGCAGCAGCTGCTCGGAGAACTGCCGCACACGCTCGTGGAACGGCGCGAAGTGGCGCTGAACCTCAATACGCCCACCGATCTGGAGCGATTCCGCAACCGGTCGGGCGGCGAGTCAGAGTTTAATAACTGGTCGTCGGTCGACCAGCGGTAAGCGCATGCTCCTGTTCTGGGTGGTCGGCAAGCTCGCCCCGCTCTTCGCGCTGCTGGCACTGGGCTTCCTCTCCGGGCGGCGACTGGGGGTGGACGAGCAGACATTGCGCGACCTCGGGCGGCTGCTGATTTACCTGCTGGTGCCGGCCAAAATCCTGCTCGCAATCCAGCAGGCGGAGTTCGCCGTGACCTGGGAGCCGGTGCTGGCAGCCGTAGTGGTGGTAGCGGCCTCGATAGCGGTGGCGTGGTGGCTGGCGCGGTGGTTGGTACTGCCGGCGGCCGCTAGCAGCGCGCTAATGCTCGGCTCGGGATTCATGAACGCCGGGTCGCTGGGGACTTCGGTGGCGGACCAGTTCTACGGCGAGCAGGGCTTCCTGCTGGCGATGCTCTTCTACATCACGGTGCAGGCGCTGCTCTACACCGTCGGGCCGGCGCTGGCGGGCGGCGGCCGCGAGCAGCTGCGCGAAGGGGCTGTCAACGCGCTGCGGCTGCCGCTCATCTGGGCGCTGCTGCTGGGACTGGCACTGAACCGCGCCGAGACAGAGCTGCCGGCGGCGGCCGAAACTTCGCTGGAAATTCTGGGTGGGGCGTGGAAGCCGGTGCTGCTGCTAACGCTCGGGATGCAGCTGAGCCGCACGCGGCTGGAAAGCGCGGACTTCCGCCACCTGCTTCCGCCGCTGGTGGTCGCCCGCATGGCCACCGGGCTGGCTGCCGCGGCGGCGCTGGTGCTGGCGCTGGGGCTCCGTGGCGAGCTGGCGGCGGTGGTGCTGATATCGAGCAGCATGCCGTCGGCTATCACCACCTACGTCATCGGGGCGCACTGCGGCAGCGACACGCGCCGACTCTCGCTGGGCATTCTCGGGACCACACTACTGGCGCTGGTGACGATCCCTCTCGTGGTGCTGCTGGCGAAGGCGTGGGTCTGAAGCCGACTGCTATTAACCCGGCCGTCATTATCGGCAGCATGGACCAGCGCAAAGTGCGACTCCAGCGCGAAACGTGCGACCCAGCGGAGGTCGCGGCGACGCTGGCGGGAGCCGAAGTCGGGGCGGTGGTGACCTTCACCGGCACCGTCAAGGGCGTGACCGAAGCAGGCGCGGTGGAGCGCATCGAGTTCAGCGCTGACGAACCGACGGCGCTGGCGCAGATGGAGGCGCTGCGCTGCGAGGCGTGCGAGCGGTTCGCCATCCACGACGCGGCGCTGGTACATCGGGTGGGACTGCTCGAGGCGGGCGAGCTGATTGTGGTCTGCTGCGCCGCGGCAGCCCACCGGGCCGACGCCTTCCGCGCCTGCGAATGGCTCATCGACACGCTCAAGCAACAGGTGCCCATCTGGAAGCTGGAGCAGGCATCAGACGGCACGCGCTGGGTCGCGCCACAACACGAGGTGAACTGTGGCGCGAATGGTTGATATCAGCGACAAGCCGGCAGTGGCACGCCGCGCCACCGCCCGCGGGCGGCTTCGGCTGCGACCCGCGACGGCGGCCACCATCGCCGACGGCGAAGTCCCGAAAGGCGACCCATTCGCCATCGGCCGCGTCGCCGCCATCCAGGCAGTGAAGGCGACACCTACCATCCTGCCGCTCTGCCACCCGCTGCCAATTAGCAGCGTCGAGGTGGATTACACGCTGGAGGGCAACGAAGTGGAGTGTCGCGTTACTGTTGCCGCAATGTACCGTACCGGCGTCGAGATGGAGGCACTGACTGGCGTGATGGCGGGGCTGCTCTGCGTCTGGGACCTGGTCAAGCCGCTCGAAAAGAACGATGCCGGGCAGTATCCCGAAACCCGCATCTACGACGTGGAAGTGGTGGAGAAGCTTAAGGACGAAACGTAATGGGCCACCGCGAGCACCACGCTACCGCCCCTCGTACGGTCGCTGTCGCGGTGCTGACACTGAGCGACAGCCGCACCCCGGCGGAAGACCACAGCGGCGACGCTATCGTCGCGCTGCTCGAGGCGGCGGGCCACGCTGTCGCCGGTCGAGTACTGGTGCGGGAGGACCCCCCCGTCATCCGGGCGGCGCTGGAAGCGGCGCTGGCGGGACCAGCGCAAGCGATTATCCTGAACGGCGGCACCGGCATCGCGCCGCGCGATTCGACCCCGGAAATCGTCGGTGCGCTGCTGGAGCGCGAGCTGCCCGGCTTCGGCGAACTGTTCCGCCAGCTCTCGTTCCGCGAAATCGGCGCGGCCGCGATGCTCTCCCGCGCGCTGGCAGGCGTCGCGCGCGGCAAGTTGCTATTTGCGCTGCCGGGTTCCAAGGCGGCGTGTCGGTTGGCGCTGGAGCAGCTCATCCTGCCCGAGCTGGGGCACATGGCAAGGGAGCTGGGAAAGGCATGATTTTTCTCAATTACCCTTATTTAAAAAACGAGCGCCCACCCAGGCGTCGTCCGGAGGAGTGAATTGGGACGCTTCCGCCCTTTCGGCGCGCTGATTTCGCTGGCGCGGGCGCAGGAGCTGGTGCTGGCAGCAGCGCAGCCGCTGGAGGCGAGCGAGTCCATGGAGCTGGCCGCAGCGGCCGGCCGGGTGCTGGCCGCTGCGGTGGTGGCTGACCACGACGTGCCCGGCTTCGACCGTTCGGCGATGGACGGCTACGCGGTGCGGGCGGCTGATGTAGCGGGCGCATTGCCTGCGGAGCCGGCAAGGCTGGCACTGCTCGAGGCGGTCCACGCCGGCCACCAGCCGCGCAGCGAGGTCAGCGCGGGCAGCTGCATCCAGATCGCCACCGGGGCGCCGCTGCCGGAGGGCGCGGAGGCGGTAGTGAAGGTTGAAGATACCGCCCGCGACGGTGACGCGGTACTGGTGCGCGTCGCGGTCGAGCGGGGCAAGCACGTCGTGCCGCAGGGCGAAGATATGTGCGCCGGCGACGAAGTGCTCTCGTCGGGGATGGTGCTGACGCCCGCCCGGGTGGGGGTGCTGGCTGCGCTTGGGCTGGCGCAGGCGCAGGTCTACCGCCGCCCGCGAGTTATGGTACTGCCGACCGGCACCGAACTGGTGCCACCGGGCCGCCCGCTCCAAGCGGGCCAGGTGTATGATTCCAACGCCCCCGCGCTGGCGCCGCTGGTACAGCAGGCGGGCGGAGTGTCTGAGCGCACACCGGCGCTGGGCGACGAGCTGGGGGTGCTGGAAAAGGCGCTCTGTGCAGCGGCCGCGAGCAGCGATATCGTGGTGGTCACCGGCGGCTCCAGCGTCGGCGAGCGCGACCTGCTGGCGCCCGCCATGAAGCGTCTCGGGAGCATCGAGTTCCACGGCGTCGCCGTCAAACCAGGGAAGCCGGTACTCTGCGGCCGGCTGGACGGCACGCTGGTACTGGGGCTACCGGGCAACCCGACCTCGTGCCTGCTAACCGCCTGGCTCTTCCTGCGTCCCGCACTGCGCCAGATGGCGCGGCGGCCGCCCGATTTGCGGCGGTGGCAGACGGCAAAGCTTACCACCGCCGTGCGAGCGGTACAGGGGCGCGACCAGCTCATGCTGGTGCGACTGGAAGGGACGGGCGACGCGCTGCGCGCCACCCCCTGCTACCGCGGTTCGGGGGCGATTATGTCGATGGCGCTGGCTGACGGGGTCGTGGCGCTCCCAGCCGGCAGCGGTGCCAGCACAGGCGAGCGGATCGAAGTGGAGCTACTCTAGCCGCCACTGAAGGGGGGATAGAGAGCTACCGTGTCGCCTTCGGCCAGCGCGCTGCCGGGCGCCAGCATTTCGGCGCCGCGCGCCAGCAGCAGGCTCTCGCGAAAGGGCGCCAGCGCAGGCTGCTTGGCGAGCAACAGCTCCAGCAGCTCCGCCGCGGTAGCGCCTGCGGGCAGCTCCAGCTCGAGCGCTTCGGTGCCGAGCCGCTCGCGCAGCTGGGCGAAGGGCCTGACAGTGAGTCGCATCAGTACATGAGCTCCGGCTGGCCGGTTTTGCGCAACCACGCATTGATGCCGCCCGCGAGATGGCGCGCTTCGCGGCCCCCCTGCTGTAGCTGCCGCAGCGCCATCGCCGACCGGACGCCGGTGCGGCAGTAGAACAGCATCTCCCGCTCGCGCGGCAGTTCGGCCTGCCGCTTTGCAAGCTGCTTGAAGGGCAAGTGCATCTCTTCGCCCGGAATGAGTACCAGCTTCCGCTCCCACGGCTCACGCAGGTCGACCAGCAGCGGCGGCGCTGGACCTTCCAGCGCCGCCTGCAATTCCCCCGGCGCTAGCTCCCCCGGCGCCAGCTCCCCCGGCCGGAGCAGCTCCCCCGTCGGCGTGGTAATCGTCGGCGATTCGCCGCAGAGCGGGCAGTCGGCGCGCTGCGCCAGCGCCACACGCTGCACCGTCCCCACCAGGCCATCGAACAGCAGCAGCCGCGCCTCGCGCGAGCCGAGGCGCAGTAGCCACTTCAACGCCTCCAATGCTTGCAGGCTTCCCAGCAGCCCCGGCACCGCTCCCAGCACTCCCGCCATCGCGCAATCCTCGACCGCCTCAGGGGGCGGCGGCCGCGGGAACAAGCAGCGGTAGCACGGCCCCCCCGAAGGAAAGAGCGCCACCTGCCCCTCGAAGCGGCGCAACGCCGCGTGGACCAGCGGGACCCCCGCCAGGTGGCAGCCGTCGGCGAGCAGGTAACGCGCGGACAGGCTGTCGGTGCCGTCGAGCACCAGGTCATGCAGCCGCGCCAGTTCCAGCACGTTGGCAGCCGTGATGCGTTCCACCAGCGGCTCGACCCGAATGGTGGAATTCAGCGCGTGCAGCCGGGCGGCCGCCACCTCCGCCTTCGGCTGGTCCACGTCGACCTCGGTGTAGAGCGGCTGCCGCTGCAGGTTGCTCAATTCCACCAAGTCATCGTCGATAAGCGTCAGACGGCCGACACCTGCGACCGCCAGGTATTGCGCGGCCGGGCAGCCCAGCCCGCCCATTCCCACCACCAGCACCCGCGCCGCCTTCAGCCGCTGCTGGCCTTCCAGCCCTGCGCCGGGCAGTATCAGGTGACGGGCGTAGCGCCGCAGCTCAGAATCGGGGAGCACCGCAGTGCGATGCGACAGAACCATAAGCGGCTTGGGGCCGGCTGCGACTAGAAAAGTAATTGACGCAACAAAAAGAACGGACTCGTGAGTGATGCCTGCGCCTCGCGCGACATCAGGCTCTCGGTCAGGACGCGCCGCAGCTCCGCCTTGCGGCGCGCCTTGCCGATGAACCAGTTGAGCAGCCAGCGGCGGCGCGACAGCCGCTGGATTTTGTAGGAATTGCGCAGCTCGTATCCCAGCCGCTTCCAGAGTGCACGCTGATAGCGCGCGCCTGCTTCGAGCGGGAAACCGCGCGCGTGCTCCTCGGGGTCGAAGTGGCCCAGCGCCAGCTTGGCCGAGAGCAGGGCGTTGCCGATGCCCTCGCCAGTAAACGGGTCGACCAGCGACGCCGCGTCGCCAACCAGCATCGCCCCGGCACCGAAGGCTCGACGCGGCTGCAGCTTCTCGCCGGGGCGCGGCGAGCCGAGCGGCAGCTGCCAGCCGCGGCTGCTCCCCGCGACCAGCTCTGCCTGCGCGAAGCGGTCGCGGAAACGCGGCACCTCGTTAATGATATATTCTTGCAGTCCGCGCAGCTTGCGGTCGTGCAACTCCAAGTCGCGCAGCGCGATGCCGAAGCCAACGTTGCAGACGCCACCACCGACGGGGAAAATCCAGAAGTAGCCCGGCAGCACCCCGTCAATGTAGTGGAACTCGACCGGCCCCGAGTCGGCGGTCGCGCCTTCGACGTTGCGCCAGTATTGCCGGAAAGCGGCGCTGTAGTGCAGCTTCTCACGGTCAACCATGCGTCCGTCGTAAGTCTCCTGCACCATCGCGGTCGCGACCGGGCAGCGCACCCCACCGGCACCGATAGTCAGCGGCGCGCTGAAGGAGAGCGAGCGGGCGCGGTCGCCGGTATCGCCCGCGACTCCAATGACGCGTCGCAGGTCGCCCATGCCGGGGCCGGGGTCGGGGCCATTGGCGGCGTTGTCGAACAGCACCTCACGCACCGCGAAGCCCTGCATCACCGCGCCACCCGCCTGCAACACCAGTTCGGCGGCGCGCTGGAACATGATGTGGTCGAACTGGCGCCGCGGCAGCACGTAGCCCGAGAGCTGGCCGTCCGACCGCGAGACGCGCAGCTCGTCGCCGCGCGGGCTGCTGAAGAGCACGCCGGTGATGCTGAAGTGCGGTGACGCCTCAATCAGCGGGCGCACTCCCAGTTCATCAACATGTGCGAGCGATTTTCCGCCAACGGCGTCGCCGCAGGTCTTGTCGCGGGGCCATATTGCCTTGTCGAGCAGCAGCACTCGCTGGCCCGCCAGCGCTGCGTAGCCAGCGGCGGCCGCACCGCCGGGACCACCCCCGACAACGATAACGTCGAAGCGCGACCCGGAAGCGGGCTGCGGACCACTTTCGATAGGCTGCTCCCAGAAGCGGTCGGCCATGAAGTTGCGGCAGCCCACACGCTGCTAAATAGCTGGGGGGACAAGCAAAGAAGTTTAGATACCGGAGCGTTCGGCCGGTGTGGCCCCGGATGAAAGCAGCGAGACCGCGAGCTGGCCTGACGGCACCCTGAAGCGCGAAACCAGCTACATTGGCGGCCAGCGCCACGGCTGGGAAACCACCTTTCATCCTGACGGCCAGCGCGCCACCCGCCGTCGCTGGGCGCACGGCAGGCCGCTGCCGCCGGGCCAGCAGTGGGACCCGCACGGCCGCCGCCTCGCCGTAAAACCGGACTTGGCGCACGACACCTGCATCTTCTGCGGGGCCTGCGTCGGCGTCTGCCCCACCAACGCCATGTTCCTCGAGTATAACGACCGCGACATCTGGATTGACGAAAACTGTACCGACTGCCTGCTCTGCGTCCGCGTCTGCCCCGTCGGCGCGCTAACCTATCCGGCCAAGCCGCAACGCAACACCACCCGGACTCCCGCATGAGGCGCATAATCGGCGGCGGCCTTTCGGGGCTGGCGGCAGCCGTGAACTTCGCGAAAGCGGGCGAGCGGGTCGAAGTGCACGAGGCGCGCCGCGAAGTGGGCGAGCAGTTCCACGCCAACTACCAGGTGCTGCTGAAGGAGCGCCCTGACATGCCGCGGGCCGACTCAACCGCGCCCGCCTACCTGAAGCGCTGGGGACTCGAGCCGGAGTTCACCTACCGCAACGCGCAGAAGTTCGTCTGCTGCACCCCGACACGCGAACTGACCATCACCATGAAGCAGCCGCTGCCACTCATCCTGCGCGGCGGCGAAGGCTCGCTCGAGCGCGGGTTGGCGGCGGAGGCGGAACAGGAGGGTGCCGAATTTCACTACAAGTCGCGGCCGAAACCGCAGGCGGGCGACATCGTCGCCACCGGTTCCTACCGCACCGACATGGCCGCTTTCGGGGCGTACTACGAGAACTCGGACTTTCCGCGCGACCAGTTCCTCTACATGCACGACGAAAAATACTCGCCACGCGGCTGGTATCTCTACATCATTCCGATGGACGACGATACTATCAAGGTGATGAATTGCTGCTCGCGCTCACACACCAAAAAAGTCAGACGACTGCTATATAAAGCAGTGGAGGAGCGCAAGGTGCTACGCGATATCATCGACGGCGCGAAGCCAACCGGCACCGTCGGCGGCCAAGGCGGTGCCGAATTCCCCCGCTCGGCGGTGCGCGACGGCGCCTACTACACTGGCGAGGCGGCCGGCTTCCAGGATCCGTGGCGCGGCTTCGGGATGAACTACGCCATCGAGTCGGGCGTGCTGGCGCAGCGTGCACTCAGCAACGGCGGAAACTACGACCAGATGTGGAAAGCGCAGTTCCATAACCGCAAGAAAGCGGACATCGCGCGGCGCGGTATCTTCGCGCTGCTCGGCAACCGCGCCTTCGAAATGGCGATGCGTAAGGTGAAGGATGGCGACACCGTCGACTGGGAGAAGATGAACCTGCAGGGCTGGCGCAAGTCGCTGGTCTACAATTCGTTCTACGCCCTCGAGATGGTCAAGAAGGGCATCTGGGACTGCTGGTGAGCCGGGCCGAGGATTTGGGAATACGTGCCGCCTCGCTGGCGTGCCTGCTGGCGGGGCTGGTGCTGGCAACCGGGAGCAACGAATACATCGTGCCGGCCTCGGGCCGTTCGCTCGCAACGCCCTGCGCGTTCGTCTTCTGGATGCTCGCTATCATCTTCTGGGTGCTCGGCACGCAAAGCGAAAACCATACATAATCGCCGACCAGGGGGGCACCATCCATGTCTGACCCCAATGCCGTGCGGCAGTTCTACGACTCACTGGCAGCCTGCCATGCCGCCGCGCGCAAGCAACTGGGGCGGCCGCTAACGCTGGCCGAGAAAATCCTCTTCGCGCATCTCGCCCCGGGGCAGGAACTGCCACAGCGCGACGGGAGCTACGTCAACCTGCGGCCCGACCGCATCGCTATGCAGGATGCCACAGCGCAGATGGCGCTGCTGCAGTTCGCCCTCGCGGGGCGCGAGCAGGTGGCGGTGCCATCGACGGTGCATTGCGACCACCTGATTCAGGCGCGCAGCGGTTGCGACAGCGACCTCGCTGCGGCCAACGACGTCAACGCCGAAGTCTACGCGTTCCTGAAGTCCGCCTCGGCAAAGTATGGCATCGGCTTCTGGGAACCGGGCGCCGGCATCATCCACCAGGTGGTGCTCGAGAACTACGCCTTCCCTGGCGGGATGATGATTGGCACTGACTCGCACACTCCCAACGCCGGCGGCCTCGGAATGGCTGCGATTGGCGTCGGCGGCGCCGACGCCATGGAAGTTATGGCAGGGCTGCCGTTCAACATCCGCTGGCCGCAACTCATCGGCATCCGGCTGACTGGTGCGCTTTCGGGCTGGGCTTCGCCCAAAGATGTCATCCTGAAAGTGTGCGAAATCCTGACGGTCAAGGGCGGCACAGGCCACATCATCGAGTACTTTGGCCCCGGTTGCGAGAGCATCTCCTGCACCGGCAAGGGAACTATCTGCAATATGGGCGCCGAGGTCGGCGCGACCACTTCGCTCTTTCCGTTCGACGAGCGCATGGCGGAATACCTCGAGGCGACCGGCCGCGGAGAACTAGCGCAGCTCGCCCGCGAGCACGGGACGGAGCTGCGCGCCGACCCAGAAGTCGAGGCGAAGGCAGAAGAGATCTTCGACCGGGTAATCGAAATCGACCTCTCGGCGCTTGAGCCGCTCATCGTCGGCCCGCACTCCCCGGATTTGGCGCGCCCCGTTACCGGACTGGGCGCTGAAGCTCGCCAGGCAGGGTGGCCTCTCGAGCTTAATGCGGCACTCATCGGTTCATGTACCAACAGTTCCTACGAGGATATGGAGCGCGCCGCCGCGGTCGCCCGCCAGGCGACCGCGCTGGGGCTGCGCGCGACGGTGCCATTCTACATCACCCCCGGCTCGGAGACTATTGACCGCACCATCCGGCGCGACGGGCAGATGGCAGCGCTCGAGGCAATCGGCGGCATCGTGCTGGCGAACGCCTGCGGCCCCTGCATCGGGCAGTGGCGGCGCGACGACATCTCCGACGGGGAGGCGAACTCAATAGTCTCCTCCTACAACCGTAATTTCAGCGGCCGCAATGACGGCAACCACGCCACACTCTCGTTCCTCACCAGCCCTGAGGTCGTAACCGCCATGGCACTCGCCGGGCGGCTTGACTTCGACCCGCTGCGCGACTCCCTGCCCGCCGGGAACGGGAAACAAGTCCGGCTGGCGCCGCCGACCGGTAGTGACCTGCCGGCGGGCGGCTTCGCCACCAGCCTAGACGGCTACGTTGCGCCGCTGACAGACGGCTCCGCTGTCGAGCTCGAGGTGGACCCTGCCAGCGAGCGGCTGCAGTTGCTCGAACCCTTTGTGCCACCAACTGCGGACGACATGCAGGGATTGCTGGTGCTGGCGAAGATTGAGGGCAAGTGCACCACCGACCACATCTCGCCTGCGGGGCCGTGGCTGCGCTACCGCGGCCACCTCGACCATATCTCGGGTAACACCTACATCGGCGCCAGCAACTCCTTCACCGACGAGCGGGGCATGGCCATCAGCGCGCTTACCGGCGAGCAGGCGCCGTTGCCCGAAGTGGCGCGCGCCTACCACGCTGCAGAACAGGGGTGGGTCGTCGTCGCTGACACCAACTACGGCGAAGGCTCGTCGCGCGAGCACGCCGCGATGTCGCCTCGCTTCCTCGGCTGCCGTGCGATTATCGCGCGCAGCTTCGCGCGCATCGCGGAAGCCAACCTGAAGAAGCAAGGGGTACTGGCGCTCGCCTTCGAGACGGCGGCCGACTGGGAACTGGTGCGGGCTGACGACCACCTGACCATCAAGGGGCTCGACGCGCTGGCGCCAGGCAGCCGGCTCACGATCGGTATCGTGCATGCTGACGGCACGCGCGACGAATTCAGCTGCCACCATAGCCTCAGCGAGCAACAGGTGGAATGGTTCCGCGCCGGCTCGGCGCTCAATTATCTGCGGCAGCAGTCCTAGTCAAACGCGGCGTGCGCGACGCCCTCGCCGGCGGCGACATGGCCAATCAGCTGCGCGGTTTCCCCTTCGCGGGCGAGCAATTCCAACGCCTTCACGGCGTCGCCCGCAGCGACGGCGACGACCATCCCCAGCCCCATGTTGAAGGTGCGATACATCTCCGCCGGCGCGATGTCGCCCTTGCGCTGCAGCCAGTCGAAAGCTGGGGGGACTGGTAGCGGGTTGTCAACGACATAGCGGAAGCTGGGGTTCATGCGCGGCAGGTTCTCGAGCCCCCCTCCGGTAACGTGCGCCAGCGCGTGTACTTCCACCGCCGCGAGCAGCGCCAGCACCGAGCGGACGTAGATGCGTGTCGGCGCTACCAGCTGCGCGCCGAGGGCAGGGTCGCCGTCAAATAACCGCCGGATGAGCGTGTAGCCGTTGGAGTGCGGCCCGGACGAGGCGAGGCCAATCAGCGCGTCGGTGACGGCGACGCGCGAGCCGTCAATAATCGCCTCGCGGGTGACCCAACCGACCGCCGTACCGGCCAAGTCGAAGCCACGCACCAGCTCCGGCACGACCGCCGTTTCGCCGCCCGAGAGCGTGCAGTTCGCCTGCCGGCACCCCTCGGCGAGGCCGGCGCCGAGCTGCACCATCAGCTCCGTGTCGGGCTCCTCCAGCGCGACGTAGTCGACGAACGAGAGCGGCTCGGCGCCGACGCAGATGAGGTCGTTGACGTTCATTGCCACGCAGTCGATGCCGACCGTCTCGAGGCTGCTCAGCTCGCGCGCCAGCAGCAGCTTGGTGCCGACTCCGTCGGTGCAGACCGCCAGCGCCCCGGCGCCGAGCTGCACCAGCCCTGCAAAGCCGTTCTCCAGCGTGATGGGGGCGCCGTCGCCCTTGCGCGTCGCGCTGCCGAGCTGCGCCACTAGCGCGGCGGTAGCGCGGTCGCTAGCGTCAATATCGACCCCCGCCTCGGCGTAAGTGCGCGCCATCAGCGGCCCAGTTTCTGGTAGTAGTTCTGCACGACGCGCGAGACCTGCGTGATGTCGGAAATCCCGCGCTCGACCAGCGTCTCGATGATTTTCTGCCGGTTGCGCGCCATCTCGTCGAACTTGGCTGGTGAAACCCCTGCCGCGCTGGCGATGCGCTCGCGCAGCTTGCTCGGGACGCCGGTCTCGACCAGCTTACCCTTGCCCTGGTCCCAGCGGAAAATCGTGTTGAGGCGAGGCTTGTCGCCCTCAAGGCCCGCCATCTCCGAAACCTCAGTGATACGGCGCACCTGTTGCCCACCAATGTTGAGCTTGCTCTGCATGATAATCAGGTGCAGCGCGTTGAGCATGATGGGGGGCACCGACATCGGGGGGTTGACCAGCCGTTGCACCGACTCCTGTGCGGTGTTGGCGTGCACCGTGCCCATGCAGCCGTCGTGGCCGGTGTTCATCGCCGTGAATAGCGTGCGCGCCTCGGCACCCCGCACCTCACCTACAATCAGCCGGTCGGGGCGCATGCGCAACGTATTCTTCAGCAGCGCGTCCATGTCGAGCTCGGGGTCGCCCGCTTTGCCTGGGTTGACCGTCTCGAGCTGGACGTGGTGTTCGTGGAGCAGCTGGATTTCGGACACGTCTTCAATGGTAATCAGCCGTACCTGCGACGGGATGAAGAGGCCCAGCACGTTCAGCGTCGACGTCTTACCCGAAGCGGTACCACCCGAAACCAGAATATTGCAGGGCGCAGCGCCCATTCCGTCGACGAACATCCACAACAGCGCCGCCAGCCGGGGCGTCAACGTCCCGAAGCCAATCAGGTCAACGAAGGTAAGCGGGTCCTGCGTCTGCTTGCGAATCGTGAGCGTCGGGCCGCCGGGAGACGCGGGCGGCAGCGTGGCGTTAACACGACTGCCGTCAGGCAGCCGCCCATCGAGAAGCAGGTTTTCCATCCCGATCTTGCGCCCGACGTAGGCAGCGATTTTCTGGATGACCTTGACCGCCTCCTCCTCGGTCATGCTGATGTTGGTGACGCACATGCCGTGCTTGCGATGGTAAACCATCACCGGCTTGGCGGGATTGTTGAACATCACCTCCTCCAGGTTGTCGTCCTCGAGCAGCGGACGCAGCGGCCCGTAACTGGTCGAGCGGTTCAACTTCAGCACGCGGTAGACCAGCAGGTCCTTCCCCGGCTGCTCGATGACGTGGGCATTGGGATATTTTGCAATTAGCTTGCCCTGACTCATAGGAATGCCGCCGGAAGCTTCAGAGCCACTAAAAGCGTGGTGTTGGCAAGCAGCATGTAGAGCGGGAGGCGCAGCAGCGCGGTGCGCATCGTCTGCAGGATGACCGACTGCATCAGGACTCCCGCAGCGCCGAGCACCATTACGTAGAGCAACAGCATCTGGTTCAGGCTTCCGAGTTCGATTACAAGCTGGAAGCTACCGACAGTCCCGGAGCCAAAGATGGCGACGATGAAGCCGAGCAGTGCAGGACAGATGAGCGCGCCCGACCAGAGGATGAAATCCGCAGTGCCCTTGGTCTTGGCGATGCGTTCTTTGCGCAGCAGGTATATTTCCCAGAACTCCTCAGAGAGCAGTTCGAGCGTCTCCGAGAAGCTGCCCGAGGAGACCAGCGCCACGTTGAGGATACTTACGACGCGCGAAATCATCGACGAACGGCTGCGCTTTGCGAAGTCCCGCATCGCCTCGGTGAATGAGGTGTCATGCATCTCCGTGACTGCTTGCCGCAGCATCTCGCCCATGCGGTCGCTGCGGGCATTGGCGACCGCGTCCAGCGCCGACTCGACACCCATCCCAGCGCGCAGGTTCTCCGCCAGCTCCCCGAGCACCTCGGGCCAAACGTTCTCGAGCTCGGTGCGCTCGGCAAAGAGCCGCTTCAGCGGCAGATAAATGATGAAGCTCCCGACCGCCCAGAGACCAAGCGCGGTCCAGACCAGTGCCCCGATGGCTGACGGAATCCCGTCAATGCCAGCGAAGAAAGGATCCAGAATTTCGTGCATACTCATATCTTCGGCTCCTGCGAGCGGGTGCGCACAATCAGCCCCGCAATCGCCAGCATCGCCAGCAGGAACAGGATGGGCGTGCAAGCGGGTGGCATCCGCGGCATATTGCCGCCAAACGCCCCGCCAGCACCGCCAACCAGCGCGTCAATTACGGCCATAATCACGACGATAATCGGCACCAGCACAGATATTATCAGGAACTGCTCGGAGACCGCGCTGAGGGATTCAACGAACGCCTGCAGCTCGATGCGGCGCGAGCGGGATTCCTTGTCGGCAATCGAGCGCAACCGGTCGATAACGTTGGTGTCCTGCTCAATGGACATCGCCAGCACCGAGAGCGTGTTCCGCAGCCCTGCCGATGAGGTAACGCCCATCTGCTTCCGCATCGCTTCGCTCATACCGGCGCCGGCGTCAATCGCCTTGAAAATACGCCCGAACTCGACCGAGAGGTCACCGTAGTCCTCATCAGCGACATGCTTCATCGCCTCCGCGATGCCGAAGCCCGACTGCAGCAGCACCTCCATCGCCCGGATGGCGTACAGCAGCTCTTCGTCGACGTTCCCCAACGGCCGGGCGAGTCACTCGCACTATAAGGGTTTTACGCGCTACTCTCACTTGGCTTACTGGAGGCGCGGTCGCGGGACCCGGAAACCGGTGCCGGTAGCCACCTGCAAAGCGATGATCTGCAAGAAGGTAACGACCATCGATGAATATATCAAAGAAAGCGAGCCGGCGCTGCGGTCGCGCTGGATGCTGGCAGCGGCTAGAGCCGTACGTCTTCCAGCTCGCGGCGGAAGGAGAGCGCGCCAGCGTAGAACGAAAAGACCATGCTCCACTCACAGAATGCCATCATGTTGAGGTAGAGCGACCGCTCGTCGCCAACCAACGGGGGGTTTTCCATGCGATGGAAAACCCCCTCGCCGGCTGCAATCAGTTCCCGGCTCTCAAGGTTGCCGAACAATATCATCAGGACATAGAATAGCCAGCCTGAAAATATCGCGATTCGCCTGACGGTGTGGATCCGGCCCGAGTTTTCGAGCAGCCGCCAGACGAAGGTACCCCAGAGCAGGAACGAAGTGAAGAACATGAAGGCCGTTACGCCGTGGAGCAGAGGGTAGCTATTCCAGTGGAAGTTGACCGTGATAATTCCGCAGACGCCCCCGAAAGTCGCCAGCGCTCGAGCCAGATCGTTCCACGACGCCCAATTACCTCCGAGCGTTTGTGCCAGCGGCGCGAAAACGCGGTGGAACACCTGCGCCAGCAGGATGAACGAGAAGATGCTAATGGCGAGCCCGGGACCGTAGAAGCTGGACTCCGGCCCGGCGAAGGGCATTTCGGAAATAATCGGGATGAAAGGCGCTACGCGCCCGCCAGTCGTGCCGACAACGTAGGTCGCGACAAGCGTCGCTATTCCCAGACCTACGCTGAACTCGAGCAGCCGCTGCGCACCGATGGAAGTGTCTTCAGCCATTCAACACCGCGTGTGCAGCAGCTAATCTTGCAATAGGCACCCGAAACGGCGAGCAGGAGACGTAGTCCATTCCTGCCGCGTGGCAGAAGGCGACCGACGCGGGGTCGCCTCCGTGCTCGCCGCAGATACCGATTTTCAGGTCCGGGCGGGTCGCGCGTCCGCGCTCGATGCCGATTGTGACCAGCTCGCCGACGCCTTCGTCGAGCGTCGCGAACGGGTCGGCGGGCAGGATGCCCTGGCCGACGTATTCGGGCAGGAAGCCGCCGCTGTCGTCGCGGCTGAAGCCGAAAGTCATCTGCGTCAGGTCGTTGGTGCCGTAGGAAAAGAACTCAGCCGTCTCGGCAATCCTGCCGGCGACGAGTGTCGCGCGCGGAATCTCAATCATGGTCCCTACTAGGTAATCTAGCTTGCAGCCGTGCTCCGCTTCGACCTCTCCGGCAACGCGCCGCACGAGCTGGTCCTGATGCACAAACTCCGCCTCGGCGGCGGTCAGCGGCACCATAATTTCCGGCAGCGCCACGACGCCCTCCGCCTGTAGCTCCGCGGCGGCGACCAGCACGGCCCGCGCCTGTAGCTCAGTGATTTCGGGGTAGGTAACTCCCAGCCTCACGCCGCGGTGCCCCATCATGGGGTTGGTCTCGCGCAGCTGCTCGGCGCGTCGCGCCAGTTCAGCGCCGTCGATGCCCAGCGCGTCGGCAAGTTGCGCCTGCCCTTTCGGCTCGTGCGGGATGAACTCGTGCAGCGGCGGGTCCATCAGCCGGATGGTTACCGGCAGCCCCGCCATCGCGCGCAGCGTCTCGCGGATATCGTCCTTCATGTGCGGGTAGAGCTCGTCGAGCGCCGCCTGTCGTTCCTCGCGCGAGCTTGCCATTATCATCTTGCGCAGGTGGAACAGCGGCTCCTCGGAGCCTTCGCCGTAGAACATGTGCTCGATGCGGAACAGCCCGATGCCTTCGGCACCGAAATCGAGTGCGCGCTGCGCGTCGGCCGGCGTGTCGGCGTTGGTGCGCACCTTCAGCTTGCGATGTTGATCGCAGAGCGACAGGAAGTGCGACATGTATGCGCTCGAAGCGTCGGTCTCGATTAGCGGTAGTTCGCCCTCGTAGACCTTGCCAGCGGTGCCGTTGAGTGTCACCAGGTCGCCCTCCGCGACGGTGTGGCCCCCAACGGAGAATCGCCTAGCGGGGGCGTCTATTTCCAGATCGCCTGCGCCGACGATGCAGCACATCCCCCAGCCGCGCGCGACCAGCGCCGCGTGCGAAGTCATCCCGCCGCGCGCGGTCAGGATTGCCACGGCGGCGCGCATTCCGGCGACGTCCTCCGGGTTAGTCTCCTCGCGCACCAGCACCACCTGCTCGCCGCGCGCCGCCCATGCGACCGCGTCGTCAGCGGTGAATACTACTCGTCCGGTCGCACCGCCCGGGCCGGCCGGCAGACCGCTCACGAGCAGCGTCGCCACCTTCTCGGCATCGGGGTCGACGATGGGATGCAGCAGCTCGTCGAGCTGTGACGGGGTGACGCGCATGACCGCTTCCGCGGCCGAAATCTGCCCCGCTTGCTCCATCTCGGCCGCCATCCGCACCGCGGCGGGGCCGTTGCGTTTGCCGATGCGGCACTGCAGCATCCACAACCGGCCGGACTGGATGGTGAACTCTATGTCGAGCATGTCATGGTAATGTTTCTCGAGCGAGCGCTGGATTTCGTCCAGCTCACGGTAGGGGGCGGGATGCACATCCTCCAGACTGGGCAGGTCGCCCGAATACTCGGTGCGGCTATGGCTGTTGAGCGGATTGGGGGTGCGGATGCCGGCGACCACGTCCTCGCCTTGCGCCTGCGCCAGCCACTCGCCGTAGAAGGCGTTCTCGCCGGTGGCGGGATTGCGGGTGAACGCAACACCGGTCGCCGACGCCTCGCTAAGATTGCCGAAAACCATCGCCTGCACATTGACCGCGGTGCCCCACTCATCGGGCAGCCCCTCGATTTGCCGGTAGGCGATGGCGCGCTTGCCGTTCCACGACAGGAATACGGCCGTAATCGCACCCCAGAGCTGTTCCCAAGGGTCCTCCGGGAACTCTTTCCCGAGAACTTGCCGGACTTTGGCCCGATACGTAACTACGAGTGACTTTAAGTCGTCTGCCGAAAGGTCGGTATCGTCGGTGACGCCCCGCTTTTCCTTCAGGTTTTCCAGCTCGTGCTCCAGTTGCGCCCGGATGCCCTTACCCTCTTCGGGCTCGATTCCAGCCGCCTTTTCCATCACGACATCAGAATACATCTGGATAAGCCGTCGCTGCGCGTCGTAGACGAAACGCGCGTCGCCGCTCTCTGCAATCAGCCCTTCGCGCGTCTCGTCGTTAAGGCCGACATTGAGCACCGTTTCCATCATCCCCGGCATCGACGCGCGGGCGCCGGAACGCACCGAGACCAGCAGTGGCCGTGTGGGGTCGCCGAACTTCAGCCCGAGCTCCGCCTCGACCGCTTCGAGCGCCTTGCGTAAGCTGCCGTCGAGCGCCTCGGGGTAGGTGCGGTCGTGGTCGTTGAACCAGTTGCAGACCTCAGTCGTAATCGTAAAGCCGGGCGGGACCGGGATTCCCAGCTCCGCCATCTCGGCCAGGTTAGCACCCTTGCCGCCGAGCAGGTTCTTCATCTTTGCGTCGCCGTCGGCGGTGCCGCCGCCGAACGAGTATACTGTCTTATCCTTCATACGCCTCGACGGCGCAATCGACCCCCATAAAAGGATTTATTCTTTCAGGGCGGTAACCGGGTCGTGAAGCGTCCCGAGCAGCGGCCAGCCGGTCCAGAGCAGCAGCTCGTCCAGCTCTAGCAGCAGCCGGTAGAGCAGATCGTAGCCCTCAATGGCACGGTCAACCAGGCAAGGGTCACAGTCGTCGCCCAGCCACTCCGCCAGCCGCTCCGCGCCCGCCAGCTTGAGCGCCCCGGCCACGCGAGCGACCGCTGCGAGCCGGCCGCGCAGAAGGAGCAGGAACGGCTTGCTGTCGCGCAGCGCCAGCGTGATTTCGCTGATGCGCGTCGGCTCCCCGTCGAAGAGCACCGCGAAATCCTGCTCGCCCAGGCTCTCGCGCGCCAGCCGCAGCAGCAGCTCAAGCACCTGCTGCTGCTGCGCCGGCTTCACTCGCCCTCCAGCAAACCGTGCAGCCGGGTGAGTATACGCTCGATATCAGCCGGCTCCGCAAGGGCGCGGTCCTCGTCAAGGATCTCGCCCGGTGCGAGCGTCTCGACCGCGTCAACCGGTAGTTCCCAGCCAGGCGACACATTGCAGTGATTCACGACGAGCAGGCAGGGCGTTTCGGGGCAGGTCGCCTGCAGGTGCGCTAGTAGGATTGCAACGGCGGCCGGTCCTGTCGCCGCGGTTGCTATCAGCAGGAATACGTCGGCTGCGCGCAGCCAGTCGGCCCAGCGCGCGCCCAGCGCGGTCGGCTCGTCGATTTCGTAGAGTTGCAGGGTGCGACAGCTACAGGCATGGTCAAGGAACATCTCCGGCACGCCGGGCGGGGGCGCGAAGGATGCCTGCTCCGGCAGCGAACGCATCAGCGTCGACTTGCCGGCACCCATCGGCCCGGTCACCATCACGTAGCTCACGTCCGCCTCCGCAGCGGCCGCAGCTCCTTGAACATCCCCATCAGCGTCTCGTAATCCCATTCGTCAATCTCACCCCGTACCAAGATGCGGCGCAGCGTCGTCTCGGCGCGCGGCAGCCGCCGCTCGGCGAAGCGACTCGCCCGCACCGCCTCCATTATGCGCTCGACCAGCAGGTCCACTTCCCGACGGGGAATTATGTCGGGGCGGTAGGGGCGCTGGAAGACGCCGCGACTGAAAAGTTCGTAGAGCAGAATCCCGACGGCATGTGAGAGGTTCAGGACTGGATGCTCCGGGCTGGTCGGCACCTGCACCGTCAGGTCGCAGAGCGCCAGCTCGGTGCGGTCGAGCCCGTGATTCTCGCGCCCGAACACCAGCACTGGCTCACGACCGTCGAGCAAGTCGGGCAGCTCCCGGACCGAGTGCGGCTCACGCTGCCAGCGGCTGTCACCTTCGGGGACGATGCCGCTGGTCGCAACCGACAGCGGTGCGTCGGCCAGCGCTTCGGCGAGCGAGCCGACCCGCCGCGCGGATTCGAGCAGCGGCCGCCCCGCCTTGGCGCGCGCCATGGCGTCGTCGTCAATCTCGCAGCCGCCAACCAGCAGCAGCTCGCGGCAGCCGAAATTGGCCATCACCCGCGCGACGGCACCGACGTTGCCGGGATGCTGCGGCTCGACGAGCACGATAGTCGCCACGGGTCGCGAGCGAGCGGCGCGTAATAGGGTTAGCCCGCCGGAATTCCTAATAGACCCGGGACGCTCGCCCTCCGTGAAGATTTTCCACTGCGCAGATACCCATCTTGGATACCGCGCCTACAGCCGCCACGTCCCCGAAGGCGAACCCGACGCGGGGCTGAACCTGCGCGAAGCCGATGTTTACGCGGCGTGGGACCGGCTGATTGCGGCAGCCATCGCCGCCAAGCCGGATGTGGTCATCCACGCCGGCGACTTGTTCGACCGGGTGCGGCCGAGCAACCGCGCCATCGACCGCGCGCTCGAGGGGCTGCACCAGCTCTCGCAAGCGAGGGTCCCGACAATCATCGTAGCCGGTAACCACGAGACGCCGCGGCTGCGCGAGACAGGCCACGTCTTCCGGCTGCTGCGGCGGATTCCCGGAATCCACCCGCTCTTCGCGGGGAAGCCCGAGCAGGTCACCGTCGGCGACCTGCTCGTCACCGGCGTAGCCCACTCAGGCCAACTCGCGGAGCGCGTCGGCGAAGCGCGACCCGACCCCGACGCGAAGCTGAACCTGCTCGTGACGCACGGCGCCGTCTCGGGCATCAAGGAGTTCCGCAACAGCGAGCTGAACCAGGCGGCGCTCCCCGACGCGACACTGCAGGGCGGCTGGGACTATGTCGCGCTGGGGCACTACCACGAATTCACTGCACTGGGACACAACACCTGGTATTGCGGCTCGAACGAGCGCTTCTCGTTCTCCGAAGAAAAAGAGCCAAAAGGCTACGCCATGGTCGAGCTTCCCGGCCCGCAGGTGGAGCACTATGAAATTACGTGCCGACAATTCGTTACATTAAGCTATGATTGTCAGGATAAGGCGGGCGCTGACGGTGCCGGAAGCAGCCTGACAGAACGGCTTCTAACGCAGCTCGAGGCGACCGCCCCTGACGACAAGGTAATCCGGCAGCGCGTCTGGAATATCTCGCGCGAGGAGTGGTCCACAGTCGACCGGCGGGCGCTCCTGCAAGCTGCCCGCGGCGCCATCAACTACGCGCTCAACCCCGAGTTCAGTGACACGACCGTTGAGCTGCAGGCGGCGCCCGAACTCGGGACGCTGCTGGAGGAGTTCCGCGACTACCTGGCTGGCCAGCCCCTGCAGAAGCCGGCCGAGCGCGACTGGCTGCTGGAGCAGGTGGCTGAACTGCTCGGAGGTAAACCGTGAGGCTGCGCTCGCTCGCCATCCGCAACTACCGCTCCATCCGTCGCCTGCAAGTAGAGTTCCCCGAGGGGCTGCTCGGCATCGTCGGCCACAACGGCGCCGGCAAGTCTTCGCTGCTCGAAGCGGTCGCGTGGGCGCTCTACGGGACGCCGGCAGTGCGCACACGCGCGGAGGCGGTCGCCACCATCGGCGTCAGCGACCCCTGCCAGGTGCGGCTGGAGTTCGACCTGGGCGGCGAAGCGTTCCGGCTCGAGCGGGTGCTGAAGCCATCGTCGACGACAGCCGAGCTGGCACGCGGCGACGAACTGCTGGCCGAAGGCGCGCGCGAGGTCTCCGACTATGTCACCGAGCGACTGCTGCGGATGGACTACCAGACATTCTATGCTTCGATTTTCACGCGGCAGGGCGAGCTGGATAAGTTCGTCAACATGTCGAGTGAGCCGCGCCGACAGGCGGTCGAGCGGCTGCTGGGGATTTCCGACGTGCGTGACGCTGGCCAGCGGGCGCGGCAGCAGAAGCGCGACCTGGGCAACCGGCTGGAAGGGCTGCGCAGCCAACTAATCGCGCGCGACGGCGAGCCGCTCCAGCCGCGGCTCGTAACGGAGCTGGCGGAGCTGCGGGAGCGCTCCGCAGCGCTCACAAAGGCAGGCAAACCGCTGGAGGCCGCGCTCGAAACGGCCACGCTGCAGGACGCACAGGCGGTCAAGGCGTGGGAGCAAGTGGAGGCGAACGCCGAGAAATATCGCACAGCCGAGAAGCGTCGCGACGCGGCGCAGGGCGCGCTGAAACTAGCCGGGGAGCGGCTGCAGAACGCGCAGAAAACTCTTGACAATAGTTATAAAAAAGAAAAGGAGGCCGCTGAACTCCGTTCTGCGACCGCCGCGAGCGACGCTCCCGGGAAACTGGCGGCGCTGCGGGAGAAGCAGGCTACGGTCGAAAAGGAACTACAGGAACTGGCGGCTGGGAAAGGGAAGCTGGATGCAGCGCTCGCGGCCAGCGGCCGCGAGCTGGCGAGCGAACAAAAACACCTGCAAGAGATTCGCGAACTGGGCGCCGAGAGCGAATGCCCCACCTGCGAGCGGCCGCTTGGCGAGCATGGCGCGGCGCTAATGGGGCGCATCGCGGACGAAATCGAGGCGCTCGAGCAGCAGCAGCGAGAAACGAGCGCAGCGTTGGAGACGCTGGCGCAAACCAGCAAGGCGACCGACAGCCGCGGGGCGGCGCTCGGCAAGCAGGAAGAGAAACTGCGCGGCGCGGAAGCGGCGCACGCGGCGCAGCTGGCGCGGCTGCGCGACCTTGAGCAGGCGCTGGCGCGCAAGCCCGAACTGGAGCAGCAGCTGGCAGAGCTGCAGGCAAGAGAGCAGGCGGCCCGCACCGAGCAGGAAGCGGCGCACGCGGCGCTCGCGAAACTGGAATTCGACCCGCAGGCGCACGCCCGCGCCCGGCAGCAGCGCGAGGTAGTGGCGGCCGCACTGTCAGAGGCGAAACTGGCGCTCGAGCGACACCGCGGCGAGCTGGCGCGAGCCGGTGATGGAGTGAAGGCGAAGCAGGCCGAGCTCGAGCGGGTGGAGCGCGCGCAGGCGCAAATCGGCGAGGCTGAGGCCGAACTGGAGCGGTTCGGGCTGCTCGAGCAATTGCTGAAGGGCTTCCGCTCGCACATCACCAGCCGCATCGCCCCGACGCTGGCGGCGCACACTTCGCGCCGGCTGGCTCAGCTCACCGACGGGCGCTACACGCAGGTCGAGATTGACGGCAGTGACTACAGCCTGAAGGTGTTCGACGGGGTCGAAGCGCATTCGCTCGACCGCTTCTCGGGCGGCGAGGCTGATGCGTTTAGCCTCGCCTTGCGGTTGAGCATCTCACAGCTGCTGGCCGAACGTGCCGGGACCGAGATGGGGCTGGTCGTGCTCGATGAAGTGCTGGGGTCACAGGATGAGCTGCGGCAGCGGCGGGTGCTGGAAGGGCTCGAACGCATGGCGCAGTCCGTTGGACAGGTAATCCTGGTGACACATATCGAGTCCATCAAGGATCATTTACCGCACGTCTGGGAACTGGTGCTGGACGACGAGCGGGGGACCGTGTTGCGGGAGCTATAGCTCCTTCATCGCCTGGACCAGCTGCGTCATCATTTCCTTGCCGTCGCCGAAGAGCATCATCGTGTTGTCCTCGTAGAACAAGTCGTTGTCGACGCCGGCGTAGCCGACCGAGAGCGACCGCTTGACCATCACGACCACGCGCGCCTTGTCGACGTCCAGGATGGGCATGCCTGCCAGCGGTCCCTCGCCGCTGCGCGCAGCGGGGTTGACGGTGTCGTTCGCGCCGACAACCAACACGACGTCGGTATCAGCGAACTCGGAGTTGATGTGCTCCAGCTCTATCAGCTGCTCATAGGGCACGTTGGCCTCGGCCAGCAGCACGTTCATGTGGCCCGGCATGCGCCCGGCGACCGGGTGGATGCCATATTTTACCTCACAATCACGCGCCTCCAGAATTTCGGCGAACTCGCGAACCTGGTGCTGGCACTGCGAGACCGCCATCCCGTAGCCCGGGACGATGACACATTTCGAGATGCCATCGCAGAGCATCGCCACCTCGTCGGGGTCACTGCCAACCTTCGTGCGGGTGACCGTTTTACGGTCGCCGCTGCCGCCGAACGCCTTGAAGAGCACGTCGCGCAGCTCGCGATTCATTGCCTTGCACATGATGAAGGTCAGGATGAGACCGGCTGCACCGACCATCGAGCCGGCGATAATCAACACGTTGTTCATCAGCACGAAGCCGGTGAACGCGGCGGCGATGCCGGAAAGCGAATTGAGCAGGCTGACGACGACCGGCATGTCGGCGCCGCCTATCGGGAGCACGAACAGGATGCCGAGCAGCGATGCGCAGCCAATCAGCCCGTAAATCCACTGCACGTTGGTTGGCTCCTGGATTGAGAGCCAGATGAAACCGAAGCTGGCAATGAGCAGCAGCACTTTCACGACGTTGAGCCACGGTGGCCCCCAGGTCGGGAAGCGCACCCAGCGGCCGCCCGGCAGGCTGAAGCCGCCCTTCAGCTTCATCATCGCCATCAGGCTGCCGGAGAGCGTAATCCAGCCGACCAGCCCTGAAAGGCCAATCGCTATCCAGGTCGCGTAGAGCGGAACGCCTTCGGGGATGTTGCCCTCCGCAAGGCGCCCCAGCACCTCCGAGAGCGCGACCAGCGCCGACGCAGCGCCGCCGAAGCCGTTGAAGAGCGCGACCATCTCAGGCATGCCGGTCATCTCGACCCGCAACGCCATCCAGGTGCCGATGAGCGCGCCGAGCGCGAGTCCGCCAACGATGAGCTCCCAGCCAAGGATGCCAGTTTCCGACATGCGCGCTAGCGTCACGGCGACGGCGAGCAGCATTCCGCTCGCGCCGTAGAGATTGCCGGTCGGCGCGGTGCGCGGGTGACCCAGCTTCTTCAGCCCCAGAATAAAGAGCAGCGCCGCCACAAGGTAGCCGATGTCCCAGATTGCGGCGTCTATCACTTGCGCCTCCGGCCGGCAATCATCTGCAGCATGCGGTTCGTCACGAGAAATCCGCCGACGGCGTTAATCGTCGCCAGCACCAGCGCCACGAACGCCAGCTTCGCCGCCAGCGGCGCATCGCCTTCGGTGAGCGCGACGTTGCTCAGCAGCAGCGCGCCGACGACCGTGATGCCGGAAATCGCGTTCGCGCCGCTCATGAGCGGAGTGTGCAGTGTCGGCGGCACCTTACTGATTAGTTCGAATCCGAGAAAAATAGCGAGCACGAAGACCGTTACCGCCGCAACCAGCGCCGCCAGCGTCAGCTCAATCATCCTGCCGCCTCCCGAAGGCGGGACTGCGCAGCGTGGATTTCGCCAGCGTGGGCAACCAGCACACCGCCCATCCCAGGGACGTGGAATGCGTCGCCTTGCGGGGCTCCGACCAGGATTTCGTCCTCGAAATCCAGCGCCAGCTTTCCGTCGCTGATCAGCGCTGCGGCGAAGCTCGCTAGGTTATTGGCGTAGAGCAGTGATGCAGTGTGCGGTACCGTCCCGGGCAGGTTGGCTTCACCGATAATCGTGACGCTGTGCTTCACCACCGTCTTCCCGGCTTCAGAGAGTTCGCAGTTGCCGCCGCTGGCAGTGTTCATGTCGACGACGACCGCGCCCGGCTTCATTCTCGCGACCGCGCTGGCCGGGACGGTAATCGGCGCGGCGCGGCCGAAGAGCCGCGCGGTGGTAACCACCACGTCGGCGTCGCGCGCCACTTCGCAGACGGTGTCGTTCACCTTCTGGATGAACTCGGACGTCAGCGGCTTCGCGTAGCCCGACTCGTCCTCGAAGTCCTCCATCCCCTCGACGGCGATGAACTTACCGCCCAGTGACTCAATCTGCTCTTTCGCGGCGAGCCGCACGTCGCTGGCCCACACCACTGCGCCCAGCCGCTTCGCGGTCGCAATCGCCTGCAACCCGGCAACCCCGGCACCCATCACGACGTATTTCGCCGGCCGGACTGTGCCGGCCGAGGTCATCATCATCGGAATCATGCACCCCACCGCCGCGGCGCCGAGCAGCACTGCCTTGTAGCCAGCGAGGTTGTCCTGGCTCGAGTTGACGTCCATCGACTGCGCGCGCGAAAGCCGGCGCGGAATCATGTCCATGCTGAATAGCGTCAGCCCCGCCGCGGCGATGGCGCCGACCCGCGCGGTGTCGCGGAACGGGTCGGCGATGCACGCCAGCATCTGTCCCGCCGCCATCGCACCCCAGTCGGGGACGTTGATGGCAATGACCAATTCGCAGCCGAGCGCGTCGGCCGCGCTGCCGAGTGTCGCACCCTTGGCAACATACGCGTCGTCGTCGTAGCCGGCCGCCGCGCCGGAGCCCTTTTCGACAACGACCTCGAACCCCAGTTTCACCAGCTTGGGGACGACGTTGGGCACCATCGCCACGCGCGTCTCGCCTTCCGGTTCCCGGGGGATTCCTGCCAGCATTACGTCACCCAATTATGCCCCACCGTCCCCTGTGGGGACGGCCGGTGGCGGCGTCACCCGAATGACTGATAAAAGGGTAACCCGGATCCATCAGTCAAGGTAGGTATTCAGCACCGGCTTCTCGTCAAGGTGGAAGAACATGTAGAGCGCCCACCAGGTGATGATGTCCAGCGAATTGACGATGTTTTCTTCTCCGGTGGCGTTGTTGCCGTAGGGGCGGGCCGGTTCGGAGTTATCCATCCACTCGGTCATCTCCTCGAGCGTGTCGCAGGTCTGGTGGTAGCACCAGTAGCCGTCAACCAGCCCGCCGTAGCCGAGGGTGATGGTGCCCAGATTTTCCTGAAAGCTGGCATGGTCGCTGCGGGCCGTGGTATCTTCGTAGACGATTACCTCGGGGCGGTCCTGCCGCAGCCAGACATCGTATTTCCAGGTCGACGCGGCGTCGCTCTCGTTGCCGACCAGTACGTCCATCTGCGCCGAGACATTGATGGCGTCAGCGCCGACCCAGCGCGCTAGCTGTACCATGCCGGGCTGGTTGACCACGTCATAATCCTCCGATGGGCCTATGTAGAGCCGCAGCGGCCAGATTTCGGTATCCTTGGGGTAGCCGGACTCCGACGGCTGCGGGTCAGGGTCGCCGTGCGGGGCGCCGCCGCCGCCGGGCCAGTTGACGCCGGCCATATCGAGGTTGACGTAGTTCGTCACAGTGACTTCGGGATGCTCATCCTTGACATAAGAGTCGGTCCAGTAGTCGCTGCCGCGCTTGCCCCCCTCCTCGCCCGACCAGAGGCAGAAGACCATCGTGCGGCGGCTGGCGAAGTCGCTCATCGCCTCGGCCACGTTCAGCACCATGCTGGTGCCGGCGGTGTTGTCGTAGGCGCCGACGCGGGTGCCGTAGCTGCGGCTACCGGTGACGTGTGGGTCGAGCAGCCCGGCGTTGGTCGGCGGCGCGACGTCGAAGTGCGCGCCGAAGACGAGCCACTCATCGGGGTAGAGCGTGCCGTAGCGGTAGCCGCAGATGTTGTACGCTTCCAGGTTCTGGTTGCCGAAGATGTCGGTAAACTCGAAGCGGTGCGGCTGCACCTCGAGCCCGTAGGATTCCAACTCGCGAATCAGGAACTGCGCCGCGTCCTCGTAAGCGGGGTTGCCCTGCCCCGCCCAGCGGTCAAGGTAGCCCGCCGCCCCGTCGTAGGGGTCAGGCGCCACCGTGTCGTCGGTTATCTTGCGAATTGTGTTGAAGACAGAGCGTCCATCGACGACCCCGGTCGCAAAGCGACCGCCCTCATCCAGCGCATACGCGGGCGACTGCGGCCGCACGATCGGGACGCGCAGCGGGACGACGCGGCCGGCGCCGCTATCGCGCGATGCATTGAGCGTGTCGAGCCCCACCGCCTGCAGGACGCGCTCGACCATCGTCGCGGCGGGCATCCCACGCGTGACCCACGCCTCCCAGCTCTCGCCGGGGTCGCGCGCCGGCCAGTGCTGGCGGCCGCTCTCGCCGATGAACAGGTAGGCCGAGGCGATGCGTGGCGGCGCAAGCACCTGCAGCTGCACCGTCTCGCCCAGTGCCAGGTCGACCACGGTCGAGTTCTGGATGTAGCCGGTCGCCGGGTTGAGCAGCAAGTAGGGAATGTAGACCGCCATCGGCTGCCGCGCGGTCAGCACGAGTGGCTGGAATTCACCACCGGTAAGCAATTGCGGTGCGACCTGCAGGTCGTCGGCAGAGAGCGGTCGCGCTTCGTCGCTGTCGAGACAGCCCGCCAGCGCGGGGAGCAGGAACAGAAACGCGGCCGCCAATGGCTTTAGCATCAGCCCGCCAGCCCCGCGCCGAATAAAGCTCACTCGCCCACGCAGGCGGGATGGCGGCACTGCGGTGGCAGGAAGTAGTGCTCCGCGGCCGGGTCGACCACGTCGACGCGCAGGACGCTGCTGGCCCCGAGTTCAATAGCGACCGGTGCCGACGTGGATGCCGGCAGGTAGCCGTCACCGGTTGAGCGCAGCGAAAGCTTCAGCGTGTGGCCTTGCGGGATTGCGACGTCCATCGCCAGGAACTCCATCTTGGCGTTAAGCGTCACGCCGGGTGCGATGACGTGGTAGTCGGTCCCGCCGGCGTAGAAACGCAGGTCCATGATGGCGTGGCCGACGTGGATACAGCTATCGCCGTCGCAGTCCTCGAGCAGCGCGTAGAGCTGCCCGCCCGAGCCTTCAGGCGTGACGTCGATGTGCAGCTGCGGCTGCCCGCCGAAGCGGAACTCCGTTGCGAACGGTTCGGTCTCGAAGACCACGTCCGGGCTGACTGGGGATACTTGCAGGCTGCCACCAGCGTGCGCCAGCTCGTCGCCGAGCGTGAACTCACGCTTTTCGGCGCCCGCCTGCGGGTAGCGGTCGGTGACGCGCCACTGCCCATGGTTATCCTGGATTTCGGTCCACATGTTCGGCTGCGGGCCTTCTTCACGCAGGTACCATGTGAACCACTCGAGCAGGTCCTGCATCCAGTCGTAGCGCACCATCTGCGGGTACGCCTCGGCTCCGCGGCCGGGGTCGCTGCGGTCCCGCAGGATAGCGGGCCGATCGGGGTAATCGTGGTCCCACTGCCCCATCAGAAGCTTCGCCTCGATGCCGTGGTCCTTGAGCGTGTTGAGCGTCGGGACCGCCATGTGCGGGTCGACGTTCCAGTCGTGGAAGCCGTGGATTATGTAGACACTGCCCTCGTAATTCTCGAGCACCTCGGGCAGGAAGTAGCGCTCTTCCCAGTACCCCTCGACCAGCGCGTTCTGGAACTCGGTCCCCCCAAAGACGTAGCCGTTGACGCCGTGGATTGGCCCCGCGACGTAGTCGGGGCAGGCATTCTGCAGGTCCTCGTCGTTGCCGTCGGTACCGAACCCGCCGTAGACCACATTGTGCATGAACGGCGCCCGTGCCTCGGATGAGCCGTTGCGCCACATCAGCTCGCGCACGCCAATCAGCCCCGAAATGGGGACTATCGTCTTCAGGTGCGGGTTGCCGAACTGCGCCGCCTGCCACTGAGTCGAGCCGTCGTACGATTTGCCGATAATGCCGACGTTGCCGTTGCTCCACTCCTGCGAGCCGAGCCACGTCACCGCCGCGTCGACCCCCAACTGCTCAGAGTATCCCATCAGGTCCATACAGTGGTTGCTCGCGCCGGTGCCGAAGACTGAAACCTGCGCAAAGGCAAAGCCGTGCGGCAGGTGGTTCTGGATGATATTATACCCGAGCCAACTTCCCGGCACAGTGATGTCGGGGGTGCCGACCGCCTCCTCGCCGAAGTAAGGGCCGATTTCGACGATGACAGGCACCGTCTCCCCGGCCGGTACATCGGGTCGCCAGTAAGCAAGCGAGATGCGCGGGCACTTGTCCGAATCGGGGTTGAGCAGGCATTGCGGGTCGGTCGCTGCACCCCCTTCGATGAGCGGCAGGTCGACCGAGATATACTCGTGCGTTGAGTCCCAGTCGTTGTCGGTCGCGAGCAGCTCATACGGCCCCCGCTCGAGGACGTAGCCCCAGTCGCCAGTCGTGTTGTAATCTTCGTAAATGCGGCTCCAGACCGGCACATACGCCACCGGCAGCTGCCGCTGCTCCTCCTGCAGCGTGAGGTAAGCCACGCTCGCGAGCAGCAGCACCGCCGTCAGCAGCGCGAACCCCTTCTCGCCGAGGTTGCCCACGATTATCGCCTGCGCCGCGCTACGATGGCTGCCGAGAGCAGCACGCCTGCCAGCCCGAAGCCGGGAATCGAGAAGCCGTCGCCGTCGCCGCTACTGTCGCCGTTACCCGACGGGGCGGCGGCGATATCGAGCGAGAGCGAGAAACTATTGTCGGCGCGGTTGCGCTCATCCTCGACGGCGAGAGCGGGGTCGGCGGTGATTCGCAGCGTCGCCAGTCCGGCGGCCGGCTTGCTCCACTCGAGCAGCACCAGCGCTTCGCCGAAACCGGCGAGGCCCATATCAACACTGTAACTCGCCTCGACCCGACCCGCGACGTAGAGCTTGACACTGAAGGGGTCGGCACCGCGGCCGCCCAGATTCTTGACTACGATCTGGAACTGCACCGGTGCGCCCGCCTGCAGGTCGCCCGGCATGAGCTGCGCGTAGGGACGGCCGTTGACCTGCAGGTCAACGGCCGCTATCGTCAGGTCAATCACGCGCTCGATGGGGATTTCGACGACCAGCTTCGCCTCGAAGAGCGCGCTGCCGTCGCCGGGCGGGACCGACTCGGCGCTGAAGCGGAAGTCGACCTCGTCGCCCATGCTGTTCTCGAAGTTGACCGGCTTGAGCACTATCTCCAGCTGCTTGGTCTTGCCGCGGTCAACGGTGATGGTGTTCACCGCCTGTCCACCCTCCTCGATGTGCACGGTCCAGTCGCCACGGCCGATGATGGCGGTGACATCGTAGCTGTCGCGGTCGTTGCCGGTGTTGCGCACACCAACCGAGAAGCGGTAGAGGCCGTCAATATCGAGCACCTCGGGGTCAATCGTAATCCGCGAGTCGAGCCCGCTAATCACGGCGCCGTAGGTGCGCACCGTCGCTCGCAGGTCCATACGCTCGCTGACCGAGCCATCGTTAAGCGATGTTACCTCCAGTCGTGCGGTCGCGCTGCTGCCGCCAGCAGCGCCGTCGGGCGCCTCGATGCGAACGCGCGCGTAATCGTACTGGTCGACCGGCAGGTCGAACTCGTCGGAGGTGAGCAGCGTCGCCTCCCAGTTGCTGGGCAGCGAGTTGTCATCAACCTCGATTTTGAAGCTGTCGGCGGTGTTGCCGCGGTTCCAGACCTTGACGCGATACTCCACCTTGCCGCCGCGCGGCAGCTGCAGGTCGTAAGTGCCACCGCCGCCATCCTCGTGCTCGAGCTCGATGGCGAACTCGTCGACGGTCAGGTCGTAGGAGACCGACTCCTCCCAGATGTTGCCACGCATGTCAGTCACCGAAATCGTAATCTGGTAAGTACCGGAGCTGATGTCGGAGTCCTGCTGGTATTGCCAGCGCCCTTCAATGTATTTAGCGAAGGGATGCTGGTCGCGGACGCGGACCGAGTCGTTGAAGTTGCCCCCACCGGAAACGCCCTCGATTTCGAGGCTGAAGCTCCCGAGGTCGAGGTCCGCTACCGAACCGGAGCCCGAGTCGTCGATGACTCCGAGCGCGTCGACAACGCTCGCCTTGATGTAGAGCGAATCCTCGCCCGGCTCATCGGTGCGGTCGTTGCTGAAAAACACCTCGGGGTTGAGGAATACCGGACGCATGCGCACAGTAATATGCGAGTCAAAATCTGGGCTGTCCGCCTTGATGTAAACTGTGCGGTTCTCTGTGTCGGGTGCCCAGGTAATCGAGGTCTCCAGCTCGAGTCCTATAGCGGAGAAAGCTGGCACGATCTGGTAGTCACCATGATCCAAGGACAGCTCCGAATCGGGCTCAACTGTGTAGTTTCCGTTGAGCGTGGTGCCTGGCGGGAATGCCTCGGCTTCCTTAGATACTTCTTCACGTGAGATATTGTGTCGGGTAGCGTTTCCTTCCTCATCGACGACGAAGAGGTATAATGTCGAGCGGATAGTGATCTCCTGGACGTTCGTTGACTCCACCCAGATTGTGAAGGTATAGCTTTCACCCAGCTCGACCTGACCACCGAGGCCCTGTTCCCACGTGGAGAGCGGGTAGAACGTCCCCTGCTGGTTCAGCTCTTCGCTGCAACTCCACCACCCCACCCGGTTCTCCTGCGGTTCCTTGGCGTTGAGCTTGAAGGTGTTACCGAGACCGTCTCGCTTCAGGTAGAGCGGCGTCTCGGCGTCGGCACTGGCACCCTCCGCCGGCTGCGCCAGCAGCAGCAGCGCTCCGGCTGCCAGCAGTGCCAGCGCAAGATGTAGCCGCATCGCATGCCCCTCCGTTCGCGGAGTATTAAGGTTGTGTTGTGAAGAGCTGCTGCCCGCCGCCCGTTTCCTGCAGCTCCCCGTCGGCTGCCACCAGCTCGCCGCGGCGCCAGACCCGCTGCGGGAAGACGGCGTCCCACCCCTCGTAGGGGCTCCAGCCGGCGCGCGAATGGAGTTGCTCGAGCGCGACCGGGCGCGCCGCCTTCAAGTTGACCTCAATCAGGTCGGCCGGCTGCCTCGCCGCGATGCGGCCGCGCGCCAGACCCAACCGGTCGGCGGGCGCTTCGGCCATCGCGTTCACCAGCCGCCCCAGCGCCAGCCGGCCGGCGGCGACTTGCTGCAGCATTAGTGGCACCATCGTCTCGACGCCGGGAATCCCCGACGGCGGATTGTCGGACGCCTTCTCCTCGAGCAGATGCGGTGCGTGGTCGCTCGCCAGCACCGCGATGCGGCCGTCGCGGAAGCCCGCCCAGAGCGCGGCGTTGTCGCGCGGCGTTCGTAGCGGTGGGTCAACCTTGCAGTCGATGGAATCGCACGCGTCAAGGTTCAGCAGCAGGTGGTGCGGGCAGACCTCCGCGGTCGCGCCCGCAGGCAGCCCCGCCAGGCCATCTGCCGTCGAGAGATGCGCGACGTGCAGCTGCGGCGACGCAGGCATTCCCGCCAGGCATTCCGCCTCGGCCAGCCGGCGGTGCGCAGTGTGCTCCGCCAGCTTGCGCGGCGGCGACATGTCGATATGCGATGGGTGCTCGCCGTGAATCACCAGCGGCCGCCCACCGGCAGCGGTGACCTCGTTGGCAGTCGCGCGATAATCATCCCACGACTTGCCATAGGGGTAGAGCTTCCAGAAGGCAGCCGGCAGATCGCCGAACCACGCCTCGCACGAAATCCCGGGGCGCGCGCTGACTCCCAGCCCGAAATCGACCACCGATGCCGCCGCGGCGCGCTGCGCCTTTGCGGCGAACGCGGCGGGCGAGTCGGTCGGCGGCTGCGTGTTGGGCATGTCGACGACGGCGGTAACTCCGCCGCACGCAGCCGCTGCGGAGCCGCTGGCCCAAGTCTCTTTCTGCGGAAAGCCGGGGTCGCGGAAGTGGACATGCATGTCGAAGCCGGCGGGCAACAGCATCCCGCGGACTCGCTCTTTCGGGCCGGCCATGGTCTTTGCGACACGCTCGATGTTGCCGTCGTCGCCGACGGCAACGCACCCCTCGGTCAGCCCGTTCTGCGGATGCCAGATACGGCCTTCCAGAATCACGCCTCCGCCTCCGGCAGCAGCGACAGGCGCAGCGTGTAGGTCGCCTCGTTGCGGCTGTCGGCTTTGAGCAGCGCCTGCGCCGGCTCGCTGAGGCTCGCCGGCGCAACCAATTCAAGTAGCAGCTGCGCCGATGCGCCAGCGGTCAGGTTTAGCGTCCAGTTGAACGGGTCCAGCTGCCACGCCACGTCGCTGAAAGTGGTGTTGCTAGGATTAAGCCATCCGGTGCCGGAGGTCACGTTCGTCACGTCCAGCGTCGCGCTCCAATTGACCGGCAGCTTCAGCGCCAGCGTCAGGTTGTCGTGCACCTCGCCAGTGTTATTGACCCAGATGATGGTCGAGTTCGAGCCGCCAACAGCGAACTCCAACTCCCCTTCGGCGGCCTCCATCTCCAGCCCGAACGGCGACGGGATAGTCATCAGCGGCGACGGGACAAAGCAGAGCAGCAGCATTACACCGGTGAAGCCGGCGGCGAACCAGCGTGGGGTGTCGAGCGGCGTGATTTCCTCCGATGGTGGCGGGTGCTCGGCGCCGAGAAAATAGACTAGCCCAGCGAAGATGGCCCAGCCAAAATATGGGTCCGAGTAGCCCGGCACGCCGAAGAACGCCATGAAGAGCATCACCGCGATGGCGAGATAGGAGAGTAAGCGCGCGCGTGGACCGAACAGTGCGCGCGCGATGTGACCACCATCGAGCTGTCCCGCCGGGAGCAGGTTAAGCGCAGTCACCAGCAGCCCCGCCCAGCCAGCAAACGCGACCGGGTGGATGAGGTAGTTATCGCTCAGCGTCATGAACTGCTCGGCGAGCGCGGCGAGCAGGTTGAACGCCAGCGGTGTGCCGAGGAAAATCAGGTTTCCCGGGTCAACCGGCGCTTCGCGCGCCGCCTGCTCGGTGAGCCAGAAGCCGAGCAGCGTGATTGGCAGGGCGGCGAGGAAGCCCGCAATGGGGCCGCTGGCACCGACATCCAACAGCGCCCGCCGGTTGGGAATCGGCTCGCGGATGGCGATGAAGGCGCCCATGGTCCCGAGCAGAAACGGCGGCGGGATGGGGATGAAGAAGGGCAGCGACGCGTCGAGGTTGTGCTTGCGTGCGTAGACGTAGTGCCCCATCTCGTGGATGCCAAGGATGGTTAGCAGCGGCAGAGAAAAGGTGAGCCAGCCGTAGAAGAGCGTCTCGGGGTGGAGCAGGATGAGCAGCAGGTCCCAGCCGCTCCGCAGCTCGTAGCTCCCAGCGTAGCCGGCCCAGAAGAGCGTCCCGGCCCAGGTGGTGGTGAAGATAGTCGCCAGCAGCAGGTAGAGGTTGGTGCGCTCGGAGCGAGTTTTGCGCCGCGTCTGCGGCAACAGCACCAGAAGCAGCTCCCCCCCGGCGCGGCGCAGCATCGGGTGCAGCCGCACCCCTCCCGGCTCTCCCTTCAGGTCGAGCCGCAGCTCCTCAAACGCCTCGGCGAGGTCGGGCCGCTCCTCGACCAGCAGTAAGTGCGCCGAGCCGTCCCAGCGCGACTCGAGCACTTTCCAGCCGCGCCGCTCAGCGTATCCGCGCGGGTCTTCCTCCGGAGTGGGCATCGCCGCGCAGGCAGGCCGGCCGGTTATACGATTTGCCGGCGCAGGGGCGAGCGCTTTTATTGACGGGCGACATGACGGGAGCTAATGGTACTCAAGGGATCTGGCAGTAAGATTGAACTTGAGGAAATTACTGCCTGTCCCGAGTGTGATTCGAAGCACCTCATCCGCGACTATAATCGCGGTGAAATGACCTGCAGCGGCTGCGGTCTTGTGGTCGATGACAACTTCATTGATCAGGGTCCGGAGTGGCGCGCATTCGACGCCGAGCAGAACGAGAAACGCTCGCGAGGCGGGGCGCCGATGACGGTGATGGTACACGACAAGGGGCTCTCGACCGA
>LWDU01041701.1_pt2 | contig 139639 bp, 125 predicted proteins | sample 727161 | NCBI WGS metagenome assembly LWDU01 (sample SAMN04566230, study PRJNA314399) | hydrothermal vent metagenome | isolation source: deep sea hydrothermal plume seawater | place: Mexico: Gulf of California, Guaymas Basin | collected 2004-07-11
CACACCGTCAATAGGAAGCCATCTAACTCTGGTATCACCATAGAGATGACCGAATGATTTACTGGTAAGCGCATGCCCCTGACACCCTTAGACACACGCCCCATGGCTCGAACATCAGTCTCAGCAAACCGCACCGCCTTACCTTCACTGCTAAATAACATGATATTTTGGCTGCCATCAATAATAGCGGTGCCAACCAGATGATCACCTTCCACTAAGTCAACCGCGCGCAAGCCAACACTGCGCGGTCGCGAGTATTGATCAAGTGACGTCTTCTTCACCGTTCCATTGGCAGTCGCCATAATCACGAATTTATCTTCGCTATATTCGTCCACTGGCAATATCGAACTAATACGCTCACCCTCACCCAAAGGCAACAGGTTCACCACCGGGCGACCTCGAGAATTACGCCCAGCCACCGGAATTTGATAGACTTTCAGCCAGTACACCTTACCCAGATTGGTAAAACAAAGGATCGTCGTGTGAGTGCTCGCCACTAACAGGTGCTCAACAAAATCTTCATCTTTAACGGCAGTAGCGGATTTACCCGTACCTCCGCGGCGCTGCGCCTGATAATCACTTAAAGGCTGCGTCTTAGCATAACCTCCATGGGAAATAGTCACCACCCGATCTTCTTCGGTAATCAAATCCTCGACTGTTAAATCATGCTGGGACTCAATAATCTCTGTTCGACGCTCATCACCAAACTCTTCAACTACCGCCTCCAGCTCGTCACGAATGACCGTCATAAGACGCATAATGTCGCGAAGAATATCTTGATAATCCGCTATTTCATCAAGTTTAACTGCAAACTCCTCGATAATTTTGTCATGCTCCATTCCTGTCAGTCGGTGCAACCGAAGCTCTAGGATATCTTTAGCTTGCTCAGGGGACAGGAAGTACTTCCCGTCGTGCAACGACGAGCCGCTTCTGGTCCAGCCCGGTCTAGCATCTGAAGTACAGAGCCCGGATTCCAGCCTCTCGCGATCATAGCCTCTCGAGCATCTGCTGGAGTGGATGATTCCTTAATCAGAACAATAATCTCGTCTATGTTGGCCAGCGCTATGGCAAAACCTTCCAAGGTATGAGCCCGCTCACGCGCCTTACGCAACAAGAAAATAGTTCTACGCGTAACCACCTCACGGCGATGCCGAACAAAGGCTTCCAACATTTCTTTAAGGTTCAGAATTCTCGGCTGGCCATCAACCAACGCCACAACGTTAATACCAAAGACGTTCTGCAACTGAGTTTGAGCATAAAGATTATTAAGGACTACTTCGCCCATTTCGCCACGCTTTAACTCAATAACGACACGCAGGCCATCTTTATCAGACTCATCTCGAAGCTCAGAGATACCCTCCAGCTTTTTCTCTTTAACCAATTCAGCAATCCGCTCAATTAATCGCGCTTTATTCAACTGATAAGGTATTTCAGTAATAATAATCGTCTCTCGGCGCGTTTTTTCATCTACCTCAATGGTAGCCCGAGCACGCATATAGATGCGTCCACGGCCGGTCCGGTATGCTTGAATAATGCCAGCCTTACCGTTAATGATAGCGCCCGTAGGGAAGTCGGGACCAGGGATATACTCCATAAGCTCATCAATAGTAATCTCACTATTATCGATCAAAGCCAGACACCCTTTAACCACCTCAGTCAAGTTGTGAGGCGGAATGTTAGTCGCCATACCCACCGCAATTCCTGAGGACCCATTAACTAGCAAGTTAGGCACTCGGGTTGGCATAACTACAGGTATTTGTTCAGTCTCATCATAATTTGGCGCAAAATCGACCGTGTCATTCTCTAAGTCCTCTAACAGAGCGTGGGCGATCTTAGTCATACGGATTTCGGTATATCTCATAGCCGCAGCTGAATCACCATCGACAGAGCCAAAATTACCTTGACCGTCAACTAGCATGTAGCGGAGAGAGAACGGTTGCGCCATGCGGACAATAGTCTCATACACGGCCGAATCACCATGAGGGTGATATTTACCAATCACGTCACCTACAACTCGAGCAGATTTCTTGTAGGCTTTATTCCAATCGTTATTCAATTCGCTCATAGCGAATAATGCCCGCCTATGCACCGGCTTAAGACCATCACGCACGTCTGGCAGCGCTCGACCGACGATAACGCTCATCGCATAATCCAAATAGGATTGCTTGAGTTCATCCTCAATGTTAACTGGAACAATTTCTTTGGCTAAATCACCCATAATTTATAATTATTTCCGCATTATTGAAGTCAATTGGAAGGCAAAATACAACATGCCTCCACACTCAAAAAAACTAGCTGTGACACCTAAAATCAGCCTTTAAACTCGCCAAATTTTAACATAGTTAGCGCCCAGAATGTCGCTTTTATTGCCGTCATAGCTCTTACTAAAGATAAAAAATGGGTATACTCCAACCCAAATACTGGGAGTCTCTATGACACCAATAAAAATAGACCTACTAATCAATTGTCATTGGATAATTCCTATCATTCCAACGAATAAAGTATTGCATAACTGCGCATTGGCGATAGACAAGGATCGAATACTCGGCGTTTCCCCCCATGCGGAGGCCAACAAGCGTTTTTTAGCCCATACAGTAGAGCATCTTGACCAACATATTCTTATGCCTGGACTAGTCAATAGCCACGGTCATGCTAGAGAAAGGAAAATATGCAGATATTATCGCCGTAAAAAATAGACTCCGTTGGTTAACAACCGTTGTATAATGCCGCGTCTCAATTAGTTTATACCAACTCCGGGCCTCAAGTATCCCATAACTGGGTGGATGGAAAACTGCTAATGGAAGATCGTAACTTACACACGATCAATGAGCAGAACCTGATCCGAACTACGGAAGACGGGCGTAACAAAATTCAAGCTGGTGCGTGACGTGAATAATTAAAAAGCCGTTACTCAAAACCCTTGCTTAAGGTGTAAAATATAATGAATGTCGACCCCCATGAGATCCACAAATTTGAACAGCTCGCCAGCCGGTGGTGGGATCGTAATAGTGAATTCAAACCACTACATGACATAAATCCTCTGCGGGCCAACTGGATTGACATGCTAGCGCCTGTTGCCGAGAAAGATCTATTAGATGTCGGCTGCGGCGGCGGTATACTTTGCGAGGCCATGGCTCAGCGAGGGGCCACCGTGACTGGCATCGATATGGGGGACGCGCCCCTTGCCGTTGGCAATCTGCACAAACTTGAATCGGGCGTGGATATAAACTATGTCAAAGTCACTGCCGAAGACTATGCCGAAGACTATGACAGTGCATTCGACACAGTCACATGCCTCGAAATGCTTGAGCATGTCCCAGATCCCGCTTCCGTAGTAACGGCCTGCGCTAAAATGACCAAGCCTGGAGGTGCCGTTTTTTTCTCTACGATCAATCGCAACCCAAAGTCTTACCTGCTGGCGGTTATTGGCGTAGAGTATATTTTACGCATGCTACCAAGAGGCACTCACGAGTATGCCAAATTTATTCGCCCATCTGAGTTAGGCGAATGGATACGAAATGCCGGATTAGAAGTGACGCACATGACAGGTTTAGTCTACAACCCCATCACTAAAACTTACCGATTAAATAAGCGTGACGTCGACGTAAACTATATGATCTGCGCACGCAAACCAACCTAAATCAAAGGATTATGCCTAGTGAAATTTAAAGCTCTCCTTTTTGATTTAGACGGTACTTTACTCGATACTGCACCGGACTTTATTGCGGCACTGAACACTCAGCTAGAGTTGCATAACCGAAAACCAATGCCAGAATCTGCTATTCGCAGTAGTGTCACCAATGGTTCCGTGGGTCTTATCCAAGCTGGTTTTGGTCTCAACCCTGGTGACAAGCAATTTGACGCTATCCGCGAAGAATATTTAGCGATCTACTTTAGTAACATAGCCGTCAAGACGGTTCTATTTGAAGGCGTACAGCGTGTCCTAGATACCTGCTCCGCCAGGAATATTCCCTGGGGGATAGTGACCAATAAACCTTGGAAATACACTCAGCCTGTACTTGAGCAATTGAATTTAATCAAAAGAGCAACCACTGTTATCTGCCCAGATCATGTCAAGCACCCTAAGCCTGACCCCGAGGCAATATTTGCGGCCTGTAACGAACTATTAGTATCGCCCAATGATTGCGTTTATATCGGGGATCACCGACGGGATATTGATGCCGGTCAAGCATCTGGCATGCTCACTATTGCAGCAGGATGGGGCTATATAGATGCTCAAGAACGTATCGAAGACTGGGGTGCCGACCATATAGTTGAGCATTCCTCCCAGTTACATAATTTGCTGTTTAACCGCTAGATAACAGGACTAACCTTTGCTTTCTACTCCCAATATTACCCGTTATAAACCAGGCCTCAATCACCTTGCACAACGCATCATACTGGTGACAGGAGCTGGCGACGGCATCGGCAAAGCAGTCGCTATAGGCGCCGCCAAATCTGGTGCAACTGTTATTCTGGCGGGCCGGACAGTCGCAAAATTAGAGCAGGTCTATAATTTAATTATTGAAGCCGGCGGGCCCGAGCCCAGCATTTACCCTGTCGACTTGACTGGCGCCACGGCCAAAGACTACGACGATCTAAGCGTTTTGATTGATGAGCAATTTGGTCGCCTTGACGGGCTACTTCACAACGCTGCCATTTTAGGCCTTCGCTCTCCACTGACAAACTACTCTAGCGAACTCTGGAGCAAAGTGATTCAGGTCAATCTCACGGCCCAATTCCAAATGACACAGAGTTTAATGACCGTTTTAGAAAAGTCCGAAGATGCTTCGGTTATTTTTACGACATCAGGCGTGGGTAGAGTCGGCAAGGCGTTCTGGGGAGCTTATGCGGTATCAAAATTTGCTGTCGAGGGAATGGTCCAGACTTGGGCCTCAGAAGTTGAAGGGTTGGGCTCAGTGCGCATAAACGCCATTAACCCTGGTGCGACAAGAACCAACATGCGCGCTCAAGCGTTCCCCGCGGAAAACCCAAACGACCTAAAAACCCCTGAAGATATACTACCCGCCTATCTATACCTACTGGGCCAAGACAGCATCGGGGTCAACGGACAGTCAATTGAGGCGCAACTCAGATAAGACCCTAAAGCGATTGCTTTTTATACGGGTTCCCGCGCGCGCGGAGCTTCTTTTCTTTGCGCTCACGAATATCTCGGTAAACATTTTTCTCACTGAACCTTGGCGGCTTCAAATCAACTGCACGAAACAGCGATATCACTTGCTTAGGGTCCAATTCGATGAATTCGGACCGACGAACAATAGAGGGTAACTCTATAGGTCCATAACTAATCCGCTTAAGTCGATTTACCTCAACACCTTGAGATTCCCATAGCCGGCGCACCTCTCGAGTCTTGCCTTCGGCTAAAATTACTCTAAACCAACGATTACTGCCACTTCTCTCGTCAGCACTCTGAGCATGCTGCGTTTTTACGGTCTGGAATTTGGCGACCCCATCTTCAAGGACTACACCTTCTGTAAGCCTTGCAATCATCGCTTCATTCACATCCCCATGTATGCGCGCCATATACTCCCGTTTGATCTCATAGGAGGGGTGCATCAATCGATTGGCAAGCTCACCATGCGTCGTAAAGAGCAGTAATCCACTCGTATTAATATCCAATCGACCAATCGCGATCCAACGACCCCGAGACAGTCGCGGAAGATTGTCGAACACCGTAGGACGACCATCGGGGTCCGACGCAGTACATATTTCACCCTCAGGCTTACTATACATAAGCACACGAGGAGTATCGTCAGTGACAATTTTGATCGCACGACCATCAACCAAAATACGGTCGTCAGACTCAGCGCGGTCTCCTAAGGTAGCAACCGTTCCATTGACTGACACGCGCCCTCCAGCAATCCACTTTTCAAGCTCTCGCCTCGAACCAAGACCCGCGGTAGCCAGCAATTTTTGTAATTTTTCACTCATCGATTACTACCTTCTTTTTCGTTATTATCATAGGCATCTGCCTCAGCTGGCTGCTCTTGTCCATCAGACATTGTTTCATCAGGTCCATCTGCCTGTTGATCCACCTGAAAATCATCCAACCCTGAATCCAAATCATCAACCTCATCGTTAGTGGCCAACGGTACAGTTTCCTCTGCAGAATCTCCTGACAGCGCCAACTCTAACGCTGGATCAAGGTCAGAGAAATCTTTAATTTCACTTAGTGCAGGCAAATGATCTAGGCTCTTAATATTAAAGTAATCAAGGAACTTTTTAGTAGTGGCATACAACGCTGGTCTGCCTGGCACATCGCGGTGTCCAACGATGCGCACCCATTCACGTTCTAGCAGCGATTTAATAATATCTGAACTCACCGCCACACCTCTAACGGCTTCAATGTCGCCCCGAGTCAGAGGTTGCCGATAAGCAATGAGTGCTAGTGTTTCGAGCATAGCGCGAGAATATCGCTTGGGCTTTTCCTCCCACAATCGATTGACCCAGGTCGCCAAGCCTTGAATAACTTGAAACCGATAGCCGCTACCACGGCCCCGACAATCTGATTCTATCTCATCTAAAGCAGCCTTAATCTGATCTTTTGGCGGCCGCTCGTCCTCTTCGAATAATGCCTCCAACCGATTAATGTCTAAGGGTTTAGACGCAGCTAGAAGCGCGCCTTCAACTATCTGCCTCAATAAATCTGAATTCATGATACTCTTACTTTAATGTGTATAGGGCCAAAAGATTCGTTTTGCACAATCTCAACTAGTGATTCTTTGATTAATTCCAAAATCGCCAAAAAGGTTACTACAACACCTAACCTACCCTCTGCGACCTTAAACAGACTAACAAAAGGAATGAATTGTTCCCCACGAAATCTCTCCAGCACCTGAGACATGCGTTCTCGGGTAGACAGCTTTTCTCGCTGAATATGGTGGCTTTCAAACATCTCAGCGCGTCGCAACACGTCAGCAAAAGCAGTCAAAATCTCCCTCATATCAACATCTGGGTATTGCCGTTCTTGTTCTCGCCCAGGCGCATCTGCGGAGGCTTGATGCAAATCACGACCAACTCTAGGAATTTCATCAATATCTTCAGCAGCCGTTTTAAAGCGCTCATACTCCTGCAGACGTCGAATCAACTCAGCCCGCGGATCGCCCTCATCTTCTTCATCCATAATTTGACGAGGAAGCAACATGCGAGACTTTATCTCCGCCAGCATAGCCGCCATGACCAAATATTCTGCTGCCAACTCAAGCTGAATAGAACTCATCAAGTCGATATAACCCATATATTGCCGAGTAATTTCAGCAACATTAATTTCTAAAATATCAAGATTTTGACGTCTAATGAGATACAAAAGTAGGTCGAGCGGGCCCTCAAAAGCCTCTAAGATGACCTCAAGAGCATCTGGGGGTATATAAAGATCCTTTGGTAGGCTGGTTAACTCTTTACCTTGCACCACCGCAAATGGCATTTCTTCCTGCCGAGGCCGCGATGACGCCACTACGCTCGACTTTGACGACGGCAAGATAACCTCACTTGATATTGCTTCGCTAGCCACAGACTACCCCCGTATTTTCTCTACCTTATTATAACCGTAATAACGCCTGCGAACATCTTCATTCTTAAGGGTTAACGAAATCTCCCATGCCTTGCCGCAAAATTTCTGGATTCAAATCGGTCATATCAATCACCGTGGTAGGTTCGATACCACGATAACCACCATCAATGATTGCATCAACATGGCGCCCCATTATTTGGCGAATATCATAGGGGTCGCTCAACGGATATTCATCATTGGGCATAATCAACGTAACGCTCATTAACGGCTCCCCCAATTCATCAAGTAATGCTTTTACAATCGGGCTGTCGGGCACTCGAATGCCGATGGTTTTCCGTTTAGGATGCTGTAACCTTTTTGGTACTTCAGAGGTCGCGGTTAAGATAAAGGTAAAAGGGCCTGGGGTGCTTGCCTTAAGAATACGAAAAGCACTGTTGTCCACCTTGGCATAATTCGCTAGTTCAGATAAATCACGACACACTAAAGTGAAATTATGATGCTTATCCAGCTGCCTAATCGAGCGGATACGCTCCAACGCGCTTTTGTCACCTATATGGCAACCAATGGCATAGACTGAATCAGTAGGATAAACCACCAAGCCTCCCCTACGAATAATCTCTGCAACCTTCGCAATAGACCTTTGCTGAGGATTCTCAGGGTGTATTAAATAATATTGACTGCTCATAGATAACTCCAATGGTAATGGCTTAACGCCCCACTATTATGTCACAGGCTACCTTAATGAATACATCGCTCAACATGATTTGATCGTCACCCTACACCTTATCTTGTCGGCGGAAAACCCAGCCTTAAATCTAAACTCAGTGAAAATTAAATGCTTAGAAAGTCGACAACTAGGTATAAGCCGTTACAATATTCGCTGATGATCAACCAAAGTCGTTAAAATGCCAGAACACCATAATCCGCCTTCCAGCCAGATAGAAAGTGAGGCCTCCCAAAAACAACCCAGCCTTCTTTGGAACCTAGTCTTCAACTTGGTAATTCCAGCACTGATTTTATCCAAGTTAAGTGGCAATGAGTTTCTCGGCATTAAAATGGCTATTGTCGTCGCACTTGCATTCCCAATTGCCTATGGTGTGAAGGATTTCACTAGAGCCGGGAAAATTAATTTTTTTTCGGGCCTAGGTGTGGTCAACGTTTCCTTGACGGGCGGTATAAGCCTGTTGGAATTGGATGCGATCTATATTGCGATCAAGGAGGCGTCTATCCCCGCTGTCCTTGGTATAGCAACCGTATTGTCTCTGAAGACCTCACAGCCTCTGATACACATGTTTTTACTTAATAAATCAGTAGTAAATATTAAAAAAACAACGAATGCGCTGATAGAAAAAAATAGCCGCTGGTTAACGCGTCATGGATATTAGCTGGATCATTTTTTCTCTCCGCGATGCTTAATTACATCCTCGCTGTGGTATTACTTACCGCAGAACCTGGCAGTGTGGAGTTTAACCAGCAACTAGGTAAAATGACCGCCCTGAGCTTCCCGGTAATATCTCTACCTTTAATGTTCGTGCTAACAGCTGACCTCTTTTATGTTTTTCGCGGCATTAAACGGTTGACCGGAATGCCCCTAGAAGAAATCCTTAATGTCGAAACAGAGAAAAAATAAGCATGTGGTATTCAATCGTAAGCCAAGACGTAAAAGACAGCCTAAGCAAAAGGACTAATGCAAGACCTGAGCACCTAGCCAGACTAGCAGAACTAAAAGACGCGGGCCGCTTATTAGTCGCCGGACCTCAGCCCGTAATCGACAACCTAGAGCCAGGCGCTGCAGGATATACTGGAAGCTTAATCATCGCAGAATTTAACTCGCTAGCAGATGCACAACGCTGGGCTGAAGCTGACCCCTATGTTTCTGCGGGTGTTTACGAGTCCGTTAACGTTAAACCCTTTAAGAAAGTATTACCCTAATCATACAAAGTACTCTAACAGACAAGAGATTCTATTTTTGCTGAATGAGAGTATGATCACGTCGACATGAACTGTGGTATCAAACCCTTATGAACCGAAAAATTTTTACGCTATGTTTAACGCTGCTAGCCGTCAGTGCCATTAGCCAAGCGCCAGTAGAGACTGAAGTGGTTAATAGCGCGATTAGCGCAACCGAAGAGCTAGGCACCGAAGCATTGGAGACCGAAGTCGTAACCATAGAGTTGGCTAACATTGAAACAGCAGTCGCTCAGACCAAACCAGAAATTCGTTATGTGTCAGACGAGTTTTTCGTACCATTAAGAGAGACCCCTTGTCCGAGATGTAAAATAGTTCACTGGGGCATTAAGTCTGGGACCAAAGTTGACCTATTTGAAGTAAAAGATGGCTGGGGCCTTGTAGCCACTAAGAAGGGCTATAGAGGCTGGATGGAAGAACAATTCATATCTCCTACCCCTGCCGGACGGCAATTACTAACTCAAGCTAACCAAGAGAAATCAGATATTGTCGATCGTGTCGTGCAACTGAATGAGCACATCAAAAATCTTGAGCAACAGTCCGAGGAATGGCAACAAAAAATAGAAGCTATTGAGAATGACAATCAAAACTTAAGGGCTCAGATATCAGAAGTAAAACGCATCTCTTCAGATCCCATTGCCCTAAATAGACAAAACCAAACACTAGTTAAACAAAATCATATGCTACAGACTGACAACGATTTATTGCAGGCAGAGGTTAAAGTTTTAGCCAATGATCATCGTAACCAGTCATTTATGTACGGCGGAATAACCGTATTTCTCGGCGCTCTATTAGCGATTTTAATCCCTAGGTTAAGAGGCAGAAAACGCCTGTCTGGATGGGGTTAAATAGGTATATCCCGAGGATAGCGCAAGAAATTATAGTCATTGAGAGTGTTATAAAATGAGATACATATCGATAGTAGCCTGCCTACTAATTACCCAATTCGGGCTAGCCGGTGAAGCTAAAGACGCATCAACCAATCCCATGATTAAGCTGGAAACGGAAAAAGGTGATATTACCCTTGAATTGTTTCCGGCTAAAGCGCCTATATCCGTCGACAACTTTATCAAACACGCAAATGACTTCCATTATGATGGCCTGATATTCCATCGAGTTATCAAGGGCTTTATGATTCAATCAGGGGGTTTCACCTTTGATTTAACGCCACGAATTTCTATAAGAGAGCCGATTGCTAATGAATCAAAGAACGGCCTAACTAATGGCCGTGGAACTATAGCAATGGCACGCACTAGTGATCCCGACAGTGCTCAGGCCCAGTTTTTTATTAATCACAGGGGCAATAGTAAGCTTGACACAAGAGGCGACAGAATTGGTTATGCTGTATTTGGCAAGGTTACTAGCGGAATGGATGTCGTTGATGCTATCGCCAAGGTACGCACCCAGACTGTCAGCATGTACCAAAATGTGCCCGTTGAACCTGTTAGAATTTTGACTGCACGCTTACTAAACCCTGAAATATGGACTCCGCTCAAGGATCCTGAGCCTGCTGCACCAGCATTTGAAAGACCTGTGCCACTAAAATAATACGTGAACCCATGACAGCTCTAAGTATTAATTTAAATAAAGTCAGCTTATTACGCAATTCTCGCGAAGGAGACTATCCTAGCGTGGTCAGTCACGCTCAACTCTGCATTGATAACGGAGCAGATGGTATCACTGTGCACCCCCGCCCCGATCAAAGGCATATTCGCCCAAGCGACGTTAGAGATCTAGCGAAACTAGTCACACCCATACCGCATGTGGAATTTAACATCGAAGGTAACCCCTTTGCATCAGAAATAGCAGACTATCCGGGCTTTTTGGAACTGGTCAGAGAAGTTGGGCCCGACCAATGCACTCTGGTGCCCGACACCGATAGCCAACTCACGTCTGACCATGGCTTTGATTTAACCTCATCTGGCGATGCCTTGGTGCCCATTATTGAAGGACTCAAAGCGCAAGGCATTCGAGTCAGCCTGTTTATGGATCCCGACCCAAGTCAGATTGCACTGGCCGCAGAAATCGGCGCTGATCGAATCGAACTTTACACAGGACCATTTGCTGCAGCCTGGGGTCGATCTGATCAGGAGTCACTTTTTCAAGAGCATTTAAAGGCAGCAGAACTGGCAACGACACTAGGCATGGGTGTTAATGCGGGTCACGACTTAAATCTCCATAACTTAGCTAAGTTTGCCAGTATTCCAAATTTACTGGAGGTATCAATCGGTCATGCATTTATTGTCGACTCTCTGACCTCTGGTATGGCCGCCACCGTTCGCGCCTACAAAAACTTACTCGCCTAGGGCTACCGTAACCATGTCGCTGCGATCATCTAACTTGACTACCTCTAACCGGCTTAATCTAAGCTGTATTGGGGCAGGTCGAACGGGATCGAGCTTGTGCAATCTGCTAGCTGAGCATGTGTCGATCAAGCAAATTATTAATCGCTCTGCCACCTCAGCAGAATACGCCGTCGATTTCATCGGCGCTGGGGATCCAATTGCCCTCAATGACACCGGTTATCAACAGTTTCAGCCTGTTGACCTCTGGATGATCGCGACCCCAGATGATCATATTGAAGAGGCCGTGCAATTGCTGGTCGACTCAGAGGTATTGCAAGCTGATAATATTGTGTTCCACTGCAGTGGAGCTATTAGCTCCAATGTGCTGTCTCGACTCAATGTTGGGGGAGTTCACGTCGCGTCTGTCCATCCAATTCATAGTTTTGCTAACCCAGAAAACTCAATATCCAACCTTAAAAAGGTGCCTTTTGCCATCGAGGGCGATGCTGAAGCTATTGTTCAGCTGAACCAGCTTTGCATTGCCATTGGCGGCCAACCATTTGCCATAAATAGTGCTAGTAAATCGCTTTACCATGCAGCCACGGTAATGGCCTGTAATAACTTGGTTAGTCTATTAGAGATAAGCAAGGGCATGTTAATCCAGGCTGGTGTTGATGTTAAAAATAGTGGTAATCCACTCGATTTACTCATACAACAAACCGTCACTAACTACCTAAGTAGCGGCGCTCAGAAAGCGCTCACCGGACCCATTGCTAGGGGTGATGTTGATACAGTTGTCTCCCATCTATTAGCGCTCAAAAATGCGCCCGATGGATGGCAAGACGCTTATCGGGGCTTAAGCAAGATGGCAGTGGAAATCTCCGCTAGGCAAGGCCAAGCATCGACGGAGCAACTTCAAGATATTCTGCAGTTATTGCATATCGACACTAATAACCAGACCGGCGACAACACTTAAAATGAGCCATAAGCCCACTACAAACATACGTTCTGACAGCCCTGAGTACCTTAAACGCAAAGCTTTTTTTGACCAACTAATCACCGTTTATGGCCGCAAGCCTGTGATGGAGCTGCTGCAAGATGAAAGCCTACAAATTTACCGGTTACACCTAGCTGATAGTAATCGTGATGGCGGCGTCATTGACCAAATTAAGCAACTAGCTGAGCGCCGTAACATTGAAATTCAGCATCATAGCCGCTCTGCCCTGTCTCGCATCTCTCGCAACAGCAAGCAAGATCAAGGGGTCGCTTGTGATATTCAATGCCGTGGATACCAACCCTATGAGCAAGCGCTGGACGCCCTAGCTGGTGGAAGTCGCAAAGTAGTTATTGCTCTAGATGGAGTGACCAACCCTCAGAACTTAGGGATGATTATTCGTAGTGTGACGGCCAGTCCGTGCTATGGATTACTGTTACCAAGTAAAGGTGTAGCCGAAATCTCTCCCCTGGTAATTAAAGCCAGTGCCGGCAATATTTTTAAAGGCAATATATTACGCTGTGATAGTCTAATAACAGCATTGCGACAGTTCAAAAATGAAGGCTTCGACATTTGTATGCTGTCCTCTCACGATGCAACACCACTTACTGAGGTCAGCAAAAATAAATCGGTGGTCTATGTACTAGGCAACGAGTCCGAAGGGGTTAGCGATGAAATCGCAAAACTCTGTGATCAGAGTGTTGGGATACCCATGAACAATGGTGTTGAGTCTTTAAACGTAGCCGTCACAGCCGCTCTAATTGCTTTTACCGCCTGCTAGAGCGCGGTAGCCTCATGCTGACGTCCAACTAGTTTCCACAGTGGCGAAGCAAAAGCCACTAACGACACTATTAGCGTCAGCACAGTAATGCCCATAAAGGTATTGCTTAGGCCTATCACCTCAATGAACATCCCGCACCCCCACGCGCCGATTGGGGCACCACCGAATAAACAGAGTTGATACACCGAGGATGCCCGAGAACGCAGATCGTGAGGCACTTGGTTGTGCAGAAGCGTACGCCCCAAAGTCATAGATAAGCCCGAGAAAAAACCCCATACAAAAAGCGTAGGAAACAGCACCCACAGACTCGGCAAAAGAGCAACAATACCCACCAATCCTCCACGCCATAAAAAGGTAATGATGATTAACCGTCCAGGTCGATTGAACATTTTGTCTCGCTTCATAACCCCAACGTTGGCACTGATAACCCCCAAAGTAAACATGACCTGCATGCCAGCATAGAGTTGAACGCCACCGCCATAAGCCTGTTTGGCAATCAGTGGCATACCGACTAAATAGACACCAAAAGCCAGAGCGCCAGTGGCAAAGGTCAAAATAACTAAATGCAACAAGGCCTTATTGTCTATAAATAACTGCAGTCCTTCTCTCAACTCCGTCAATGGCTGACGAAGCTTTACAGTTTCCTTCTGGCTTATTAATGGCCTAGGGTGAGACCGCTTGATCAAGAATGAGCTAGCTACAAAGGCTACCATTTGCAAAGACAACAGCAAGGTTAACCCAGTTGACTCCATCTGCCCTGCAGCGGCAAAGCCAATACCCTGAGCAATGAATTGAACCATCACCACTTTTGCGACAGCTTGATGCATCAAATTTGGTGCTGCATAGCCAAGCAAACTTTCTCGAGTGGGCTGAACAAAAGCAGAGACGGTGCCAAAGGTCATACCGCAGATTAAAAGCAATGGAAAAGACAATTGATCACTTAGTATTGCGCTAGCGAGTATTCCAATAGGAAGCAAATAAAGCACATACAACAAAGACAGCCAAGACCCTCGATGGCTGCGGTCTGAAACCACACCACCCGGCAAAATAAACAGTAAGTTAGGCAGCAGTAATGCCATCTGCGCCAGACCCAGACGACCCGGAGATTCTTGTAAAACGCCAATAATTAGCCAAGGGTAGATAACACTAAATAGACCCAAAGCAAAGTTACTAGCACCGATTGTGGCCAGATAATGACCAAAGGAAAAGCGTTGGCCCGACACCTATTTTTTGCGCTTGCGTAGCAATAACATCAACCGCCCAATAATAGCGGTAATAGCGATTATCACCGCCAAGCCTAATATTGCGATAAGGAGATTGGTCGTCATGGTTGCTGCTGGAACCTCATATACCTTTACCGCCATCAGCAAAAAAATAAAACATGCAACCATAGCGGCAACCCACGTTGATCGATGCTTTAATGTATTTTTCGAGGTTGGTTTGGTCATTCTAGTGAGCTCCTTATTTGATACACGGCGTTTAGTTGACTAAATTGGTTTTTTAATATGTCTGATCAGCGAGAAATTCAACGAACTGAGTTTCATCCATGACCGCAACCTCCAAGGCAAGAGCTTTAGATAATTTCGACCCAGCCCCAGGGCCAGCGACTACCTGGGTAGTTTTGGCTGAAACACTGGATGCCACCTTGGCCCCCAAATTTTGAAGTCTATCTTTGGCTTCTGCGCGACTTATGGTCTCCATCCCGCCTGTAATAACCCAGGTTTGACCTCTAAGAGGCTGAGAAGCCTGACTAGACAGATCGATATCAGGCCAATGAACGCCAGCCTCGCGCAACGCGCTAATAATAGACAGATTATCAGGATTTCGGAAAAAATTAACAATGTGTTTCGCGACTATAGGTCCAACATCATCAATCTCTAACAACTCCTCAACCGATGCTTGCATAATAGGCTCGATGGAACCGAAATTATTAGCCAAGGTTTGGGCCGTGGCTTCGCCAACCTCACGAACACCCAAGGCATATAAAAACTTCGCTAGAGTGGTCTCTTTGCTTGCATCAATAGCCGCGATTAAGTTAGTCGCTGATTTTTCAGCCATGCGCTCTAGATCGACCAACTGCGTTGGCTGTAATTCATAAATGTCAGCTACGGAAAAAATCACCGATTTATCGACAAGGAGTTCAACTAGTTTATCGCCCAAACCATCGATATCCATAGCTTTACGTGAAGCGAAGTGCTTGATCGCCTCTTTTATCTGTGCGCCACAAAACAAGCCCCCCGAACATCGAGCTACGGCTTCGCCCTCAGCTCGTTGAACCGATGATTGGCAAACCGGACATCGAGCTGGGAACTCTATTAATCTGGTCTCCAAAGGCCTCTTTTCAACCACCACCTTCGCAATTTGTGGGATTACATCGCCTGCCCGACGAATGATCACCATATCGCCAATACGCAGACCCAAGCGATCGATCTCATCACGATTATGGAGCGTTGCATTGCTCACCGTAACACCGCCAACAAAGACGGGTTCGAGTCTCGCTACTGGGGTAATAGCGCCTGTTCTACCCACCTGAAATTCCACATCCAAAAGCCGGGTCATTTCTTCTTGCGCGGGAAATTTTCGTGCAATCGCCCAGCGGGGAGCCTTAGCCACAAAACCGAGTCTGTTCTGGAGTTTGAGGCTATTAACCTTGTAGACGATGCCGTCAATGTCGTAGGGAAGCTGATCTCTTTGCTCGGCCATACGCTGGTAGTAATCTTCACAAGCAGCAATACCCGCCAACGCCTCAACATAGGGGTTTATTTTGAACCCCCATCCTCCCAGAGCCTCCAGCATGCCCCTATGAGTTTCAGGTTTTACGTCAGCCTTATACTGCCCCACACTATAAGCGCACATCTCTAACGGCCGGCTCGCCGTAATTTTAGAATCGAGCTGTCGAAGGCTTCCGGCTGCAGCATTACGGGGGTTAACGAAGGTTTTCTCACCTGCGCTAATCGCGGCCGCATTAAGCCTATCAAACCCCGCTCGAGGTAAATATATCTCACCTCGCACCTCTAATAACTCGGGAATATTATCACCCTGTAATTTTAGAGGGACGCTTTTGATTGTTCGAACATTAGCAGTAATGTCTTCTCCAACACTTCCATCACCGCGGGTTGCACCATAAACTAAACTACCCTTTTTATAGAGCAAGCTAACCGCAGCCCCGTCTAACTTTGGCTCACAGGCATACTCTATCTGTTGCGACTTATCAGATGTGGAGTAATTCAAACGATCTTTTACCTTGCGTTCAAATTCCTGCAACTCAACATCATTAAACGCATTATCCAATGACAGCATTGGAACAGCGTGTTTAATTTGCGAAAAAGACTCTAGGGCAACCCCTCCAACTCGCTGGCTCGGAGAGTCATCTGTTATTAGACCATCATAACGCTCCTCGATCTCACTAAGTTTGCGCAACTGGCGATCATACTCGCTATCAGGAACCGAAGGGTCATCAAGGACGTAATATCGATGATTATGTTGATTTAACTCATCTTTGAGTTGTTGATATAAGATAGCAACACTGTCGGGAGTGGTTTCCATCTAAAATTGCCACACCATATTAGTCTTTACCAGCACGGGACGCGGCACTTTTGGCTAGTTGCCGATAATGATCAATTGTCTGGCGTGTCATTGAACTGCGAGATTCATCCATCACATTAAATGGCCCTTTAGCCGCCAAAATATCAATAGACTCTATCATTAAGTCAAATGCTGCAACGGGGTCTTCAATTTCATTCAGCTCCATGAATAAGGTGATCCCTGGCGTGGCAATAGACTTGATGGTGTTTAAGTGAAAAGTGCCTGGATTAACCAAATTGGCCATACTGAACAGCACTGGGCCTGAGCCATCGTCATTTAAATGACGATGGAAAATCTTCATCTCTCCATAACGCAAGCCCGCAGCTAATGCCGTGTCCAACAGGTGCCCGCCATCAATAGTCGCTCCTTTATCAGCAACCAAATGAACCACCAATACTTCCTGAGAGCTGCCAGCTAATTCAGAAGACCCCTGATGAGTAGACGCCTTCTGGGCTGGGCTGGGTTTGGTTGTAGCTTCGGGAGTTGCAAAGATAGAATTATCCAAATCAAAGTTTTCTTGCTGAGGGGTTCGATCAAAGTTAAACGCATGTCCTTGTGGCACGCTGTTATCGTCAAACGTACGAGACCCGATCAGCCTTGAGCCACCAGAAGGAAACTGGCTTCATCAGAGTTCTTATGCAGGTTACGCGACGACATCTGCAATTTTTCATAGCGGTTACGTTTAATACGCCGTGCACCATCAAGAATAATGGCGACAAGAGCCAAAATCCCGACAACGATAACCACCTCGCGAGGGCCTAAAAAGTCCATAAACAAACCTTAATAACTATCTAATTTAATCTCCAACAGTGTAGTTTTTCCAGCTGGAAAAAACCACAGCAGTTCTCACTACCTAACTATGCATCAGCAAACGCAGCCGCTTGATCAACATCTACGCTAACAAGCCTAGATGCCTCATGCATGGTGACACCCATCAATTGATTGGCCGCTTCCATTGAAATTTTATTATGCGTAATAAATATAAATTGCACTTGGTCTGACATCTCTCTGACCATCGCGGCGTATCGCTCAACGTTAGCATCATCCAAGGGTGCATCAACCTCATCAAGCATGCAGAAAGGCGCAGGATTAAGTTTAAATATAGCAAACACCATAGCAATTGCCGTCAGAGCTTTCTCTCCACCCGATAATAGATGTATAGAGGCATTCTTTTTCCCCGGTGGTCGCGCCATCAGGGTTACACCCGTATCGAGTAAATCATTACCTGTCATTTCTAGGTACGCATGCCCGCCGCCAAACAGCTTAGGAAACAACGACTGAATGTGCGTATTAACTAATTCGAAGGTTTCTTTAAAGCGCGTTCTCGTCTCACGGTCAATCTTATGAATCGCCGCCTGCAGAGTTTCCATCGCCTCCTCTAGTTCAGCATTTTGTTGATCCAAGTAGTCTTTGCGTTCAGATTCTATTTTGTATTCGTCAATGGCCGCCAGATTAATCGGTCCTAACCGCTGGATACGGTTGCCAAACAATTGCAGTTGTTCCTCCCAATCCACTAGATCAGAGTCTTCAGCCAAAGATTCAAGCAGGGAGCTCAATTCACCCTGCTTGTCGGCGACCTGCTCCTCAATGGTGCGACTCAACGTTGTTATTTCTTGGGCTGAGAGACGTTGACTTTCTAGCTCAGCCTGAACTTTTTGAAGTTCCACTTCAATATCAGCCCGTTGCTTTTCTTGCTCACGTGTTTGGTATTCAATGGCTTCTACCTGCTTACGCGCCTCAGCAAGCTCGGCATCTACCGCCAGACGCATCTCCAGTTGTTTCTCAAGCTCTTCTTTGTATCCCTCCGTCGGATCTTCTTTTATATTGAAGGCGACGCGGAGTTGAGTCCGACGTTCATGAAGCCGATCAAGTTGCGACTCTAACCGCGATATACCATCACTAATCGAGGTTAATTGCGTACTTAATGAGCTTTCCCTCACGGCTAACTGCTGCCGCTTATCACGGTTAATTTGTGCTTGCTCTCGAACACTGTCCAGTTGTCCTCGAAAAGTATCCCGCTGGCCGATCAACTGCTCACGAGTTTTAGCATCAGCTTCCATTTTTTCGATCGATTGCTGCAAAATGACTCGAGCTGAAGATAGATTATCTCTCTCGATCTGAGTCTGCTGAGCCACTTCAGCGAGCTCATCTTCTGCACGTTCTTTACGGGCTTTATATTGCTCAATTTGAACTTCAAAACCGCTTAATTTAGAGCGTAACTCAGCATAACTTGCCTGCTGTTCCGCTATGCTGCCCGAAATATCCTGACGAGTAGCCTCCAAAGCTCTTAGGCTCTGTTCATTATCCTGGCGGCGTTTCTCTAGCTGTTCGATTTCGCTAATCAACTGCTCCAGTTCACCAGCAATTACCTCTAACTCTTGCTTGCGCTGTAAAACTCCCGCGGTAGCATCTTTATCTCGGGCCACACGCAGCCAGTTAGGCCCCAACCAGATCCCTTCAGCTGTTACTACAGACTCACCAGATGACAGCTGAGGTTGCAGTTTTAAAGCGTCATTCAAACAGTCAGCAGCATAGACAGAACTTAAAAGAGACTTAGCACCATCGCCCTTAATTAAATCACTTAGCAAGCGCCCTTTATTGGCGGTGCCAGCCTCAGCTACCTGTCCAGGTCCAATTAACAGTAACTCGCCTTTAGAAAAGTCACTAATAAGATCTATGTTACTGGCTATATCATCCACTGTAATAGCCTGTAGATAACTACCTAACACAGTCTCTACCGCCACTTCCCATCCACTTGCAGCATTGATGCTATCAGCAAGCCGAGGCTTGCTGTCTAAGCCTTTAGATGCCAGCCACTGTTGCTCTGCGCCGTCGCTCATCGCCGCTTGCTGTAGAGCAAGCAGTGAGGCCTGTCGGCCTTTCAGGGTTTGTTGCCGGCTGCGCACCGCATCATGCTCTACTTCCGCTTGTTTTTCTTCTGCACGCAATAGCTCAATCGCCTGACTGTTATCTTGGCGTTGACTATCAACAGCTGCCTGGCTTAACTCCGCCTGACTCAACAATGCCTGAATACTAGCCATTTCATCTTCTGCCGGACTGGCCTGAAAGCTATTCGCCTCAATAGAAAGCGTTTCGGTCCTTTCAGACAAACGACGTATCAGTTGCTCAAGATGCTGAATACGTGATTGCTGGACCTCAGCTTGCTGTCGAGGATCTGCAGACTTATGATTAAACTCATCCCACTGTGCCTGCCAATCCTGCATCGCTAGTTCGGCTTCTTGCAACGCGCTGGAGGATAGTTCTTCAGCCTTTACCGCTTCCACTAAGGCTGGCTCCAGCTCTACAAACTCAGCATTCCACCCAGCTATTTTCTGCTGATCCACACTCAGATGCTGTTCCGTTTCAGTGTAATTGCGCTCGGTCTGCTGTAGGTCTTTATCAAGGTCCTGCGCCCTCTGGTGGGCATGCTCAATCGCCTGTTCAATACGAGTAACTTCTCCACCTACACTATAAAAACGCGCTTGCACTTCATTAAAAGTATCCGTTTGATCAGAAAACTGTGTTCTAAGCTTTTCAATTTGAGTATCACATCCGCTGCGCTCAGCCGTAAACTTTTCTTTTTCGATTTCGAGGCCACCAATCACTGTTCTTAACTCGCTAGCGTGGCTGTCATAACCCCGCCACTTCAAAGCAAGCAACTCTAATGTCAACTGCCGTTCCTGCTTCTTATACTCAGAATATTTTTCGGCGGATTTGGCCTGACGCTCTAACCTACTAAGCTGCCGACCTAGTTCATCACGAATATCGGTAAGACGCTCTAGGTTCTCCATCGTTCGTTGAATGCGACTTTCCGTCTCTCGCCTGCGTTCTTTGTATTTTGAAATGCCCGCAGCCTCTTCAATATAGACTCGGAGCTCATCAGGCTTAGATTCGATTAACCGTGAAATCATGCCCTGTTCAATAATAGCGTAGCTTCGTGGCCCCAAGCCGGTACCCAGGAAAATATCAGTGATGTCGCGGCGACGGCATTTATTGCCATTGAGGTAATAATTAGAATGCCCGTCGCGAGTTACCTTGCGCTTTATGCCGATCTCGTTATAAGCGGCATATTCACCAACTATCCGACCGGCAGTGTTATCAAAAATTAATTCAACGGAGGCTTGTCCTACCGGTTTTCTCCCGCCAGAACCATTAAAAATAACGTCCGACATCGACTCGCCACGCAAATTCTTGGCCGAGCTTTCACCCATTACCCAGCGCACCGCATCAATGACATTAGACTTGCCGCAACCATTCGGCCCAACCACCGCACACAAATTACTCGGAAAATTCACATTGGTCGGGTCGACAAAGGATTTAAATCCAGATAGTTTTATTGATTTAAGCCGCATGATTAGTCATTTTTAGTTTTTAAACCTAGCCTATTGGCTACAAAGTGAATTAATTATTGTGAACCAGTTTACACTTTCTAAGCATGACAAAAAACAGTAAATCAGTGATGCGCTAACTTAGTTTTGATAATAGCTCAATGTCCACAGTAATTTGACGAAATAGCTCCCGTAATCAGCGGTTTACCTTAAGGGCGTTGCCGGTCAATCACCAGCATTATTTCTCCCTCAAATGCCTCTAAATCGATACTCTCACTTGTGGCTTCCCATTCGCCTGATTGCGGTGTAGCCGAACCACTATTGGATAATCTGGCAACTACCTTAATCTTGGTTTCAGTAGTCAGATCTTGTCCCGGAATAATAGCGTCTTTGTCAGTCAAAACCACTCTCATCGGTAACTGTGATACAAGTATTTTCTTTGCGGCCAATGGCATCGGCGGCCCCGACTCTCGCACGGCGGCAATGAATACTCGCTGGTCCGGCCTGCTGGGTACTTTTACATCTAAGCTAAGGTCTATTCGGAGCTCAACTTGCACCGCGCTCAACTGACTCACGTCAGTGCCAGAGCCCGAGTGACCTTCGACAAACTCCCTAGCTCGATCAATACCAACCTGCAATCCTTTAAAGACGCCACTTTCTGGGTTAACTTGGCTCTGAGCGCCTAGCCAATATGTCTCAGCCAGCTCAAAATTTTTGCCGGCAAAGGCTTCAATTCCTTTCAACCCAAGTACAGTTTGATTGTTTGAATCTGCGGCAAAGGCTTTATCAACAGCAACCCTGACTCGTTGTGTGAACTTATTGCCATCGACAAGAAATAAAGTTTCAGCGTACTGTGCCAGCAACTGGCTATCTTGAGGCTCTACCTCAAGCGCTGAGGAAAAATAATTGCTAGCCGCTAGAATATTATTATCAGCAATAGCCGCCTGAGCCAAAACAACCCAGTAATATATATTACTTGTCCGCTTTGTTACCCGATTCTCAATGGTACTGACAAGCTCTTGATTAAGCTCTGGAATGTCATCTGATTGCGCCTCTAAAGAGGCAATTTTATTCATTAAAGCCGCAATCTTCTCATCTTCAGCTGCGCCTATATCACTATAGATAGCCCAGGTACTCGCAAAAGTACCTATTAATAATAGCGGCAGCAACCACCGTCCGGTGCCCGCAATTTTAGAACCCTCTACCACATCTAATTCAGTGTTCGCTAATAACAGTCTTTGCGCATCCATCACTAAACGTTGATATTGTTCAGAGTCGATTTCGCCTCGATTCTGCTGTTGCTGAAGCTGATCTTGCTGCTCCTTAAACAATCTAACATTGGTGTTTTTACGATTTTTTTGCTCATCGAGGCTAACCGTAGACTGCCTTTGCTCCACCACAAAAGGATAAGCCAGAAAACCCAACGCGGTTAAAACCAAGATCCAAAGCATCACTTGTCATCTTCTCCGGATTTAAGAAGCTCAGCTATACGGCTTTCCTGATCAATCACCGCTTTATCTAAAGAACCAACGTCTATTTTATTTCGTCTGTTGAGTCGCAGCGCTGCCAGGAGGCCCATAAGAAGAATAGCAAAAGGTGACCCCCACAATAGATAAGTAGTTTTATTTACGTCTGGACGATATAAAATAAATTCCGAATAGCGGGATGTAAGATGATATTTAATCTCACGATCAGACATCTTCTGCTCTAACATACGCTGAATTTCTTCGCGTAAATCCTTTGAAATAGGGGCATTTGAATCGGCAAGGTTTTGATTTTGGCACTTAGGACAACGCAGCTCAGTGATCAACGTCTGATAGCGTGAGCGTAGAGATTCATCGGAGAACTCGACTAAATTTTCACTTCCAAAAAGCACCGATGTAAAAAGCGCTACGGCTAGCCCCATAGACCAGCGAAGTCTCATCTTTGCACCGCCATTAATTGAGCGTATAGGTCACGAAATTCATTATTCCAAACTCGATCATCAACCACCCCCACTCGTCGGTGACGAATAGTACCAGTGGCATCTAACAAATAGGTTTCTGGGGCCCCATATACGCCAAGGTCAATTCCTAATCGCCCTTGCTCATCAAAGACTGAAAAAGCATAGGGATCTCCTCGCTCTTTTAGCCAAGCAATGGCGGCCTCTCGATTATCTTTGTAATTCAACCCAATCACCTTAACACCCTGTTCAGCCAATTGATTGAGCATTGCATGCTCTATACGGCAAGCAAAACACCAAGTAGCCCAGATATTCACCAAAACAACCTCACCTATAACATCCCTCTCATCTAAGGTCCTATCTGCGTCATGCAGCGCAGGAAGACTAAAAGAGGGGAACGGCTCCCCAACTAGAGCTGAGGGCAACTCCGAGGGATCTTTATCAAGACCCAGCAACAACACGATGGTCAACGCCGCGAACAAAGCAAGGGGTAAAAATAACGCGAGCCTATTCAAAGACGAGCCCCCCACTACTTTCATCGACACCTTTCCGCAGACGGCGTCGACGATAGCGCTTATCCAAAGCGGCTAGCAAACCACCCAACCCAATCAATAAACCACCGAGCCAGATACAACGCACAAAGGGTTTAACCTGAAACCTAATAGCCCACGCCTGATTACCCAGTGGCTCGCCCAGAGAAACATAGAGATCACGATGCAATTGACCATCAATGTCCGCTTCGGTCATAACCTGCCCGTCCGAAATGTAGTTTCGTTTCTCGGGCGACAACCTAACAATAAGTTCACCGCTAGATTTCACTTCAATATTGCCCCTATAGGCGATAAAATTTGGGCCTTCGACGCGTTCAACCCCAACGAATTGGAATTGGTAACCTCCTAATTCGGTCTTATCTCCTGGCACCATGCGCAAATCTTTTTGTGCATCATAAGCCGTACTTAGCCCTACACCGAGAGCACACACCGCTAACCCTATGTGAGCCACAAGCATTCCCCAATAACTACCTGACAGGCCACTTAGCGATGATAGTTTACCTCTGCTCTTTAACCAAAGATCCTCTAAACTCATAGTCACAACCCACAACACCAGCAATAAGGTTACAACAGCTGTCAGCGAATAATTTGACCACGATAGCTTATCCACCATGAACATGGGGAGCGCAACGGCCATGACTAAGCTCACGATCGACGGGAATACGCCTTTATGTAGGAGAGCTCTACCTTCCGTATTTTTCCATCGCGTAAATCCTGCAAAACCAAGGCAAATCATCAGCCCAGACATTAGGGGAACAAAAAAGATATTAAAGTAAGGAGGGCCAACAGAGATTTTTCCCATATCTAAGACGTCGGCAAGCAAGGGGTAGAGCGTCCCAATCAGAATAATCGCCATAGAGCTGACCAAAAAGACATTATTAATCAGTAACATGGTTTCACGAGACCAGCCGCTGTAAGTAGTGGCTGAGCGCATAGTCGGGCCACGCAAGGCAAACAACAACAGCGACCCCCCGACCACGATACCTAAAAACATCAGAATAAAGACCCCTCGCTCTGGGTCGCTAGCAAACGCATGAACGGAGGTAAGAACTCCAGAACGCACCAAAAAGGTTCCCAGCAAGCTTAACGAAAAAGTTAGGATCGCTAGTAACAATGTCCAGCTACGAAAGACGCCTCGCTTCTCTGTGGCTGAGATACTGTGCATTAGCGCTGTACCTGCTAGCCATGGCATAAATGAGGCATTTTCCACAGGGTCCCAAAACCACCAACCACCCCAGCCCAACTCGTAATATGCCCACCAACTGCCTAGACTTATGCCGATGGTCAAGAAGACCCATGCAACATTTATCCAAGGTCTTGACCATCGTGCCCAAGCGCTGTCGAATTGACCTCCAATAAGGGCCGCAATCGCGAAGGCAAATGGGACTGAAAATCCAACATAACCCATGTAAAGCATAGGCGGATGAACAATTAAGCCAAAATCTTGCAACAACGGGTTTAGATCACCCCCCTCCAACGGGGGTATAGGCAGCATCCTCTCGAAAGGGTTGGACGTGAGTAATAAGAACAATGCAAAACCGACTGAAATTGCGCCCAACACGGACAGCACTCTCGCAGACAAAATCAAGGGTAATTTACCACTACATAAAGCCACAGCAGTCGACCAGCCAGATAAAATCAGCGCCCACAACAACAGAGAACCCTCATGAGCACCCCATACAGCACTTATCTTAAATTGCAGTGGTAACAGTGTATTTGAGTTGTTAGCCACATAGGCGACCGAGAAATCATCTTGGATAAAGGCTGCCGTGAGGCAAGCAAAAGATAAGGCGACAAACACGAACTGTCCGACAGCCATAGAATGACCGACGCGCATCCAATTTGTATAGCCAGAAAAGGATCCGACCATAGGTACAACCGCCTGAATGCAGGCCAAACAAAGCGCCACAATTAAAGCAATATGTCCCAACTCAACGGTCATTGAATGCCCGCCGCAGTTTTTCTCTTGTCGAGATAAGCCTCACTCATAGACTCTGCCACCTCAGGAGGCATATAGTTTTCATCGTGTTTAGCCAGCACTTCCGTTGCCTGGAGAACCAAATTCTGATCTACCTTTCCTGCCGCAATAGCCGCCTCACCTTCACCAAAAAGATCAGGCAAAATACCGGTGTGCTGAACAACCAAAACAGAGCTTCCATCTGTCACTTTAAATTCGAGCGCTAGAGAATCCATATCTCTTACAAGGCTACCCTCCACTACCATCCCGCCAGCACGCAGAAACACACCTTCAGGAGCCTCGCCTCGAGCGATTTGAGAGGGTGTATAGAAATAATTAGCATTCTGGCCAAGCATATAAATAATTAAACCACTCGCCAATGCGCCAGCCACGATTATTAGCAGCACTACCTCTAATCGTTGTTTACGTAAGTTATTCATTAATTGCCTTCTCCAGTTGTCTTTTTGCGCAATTTCTCGCGAGCTAACTCTTGCGCAATTTGGTTAAGAACCACCCGATGCTGTAATAGAGGCCGCACAATCAAGCCTATTATGACTATTAGAGTCACAATCACAGCCGACCAAACATAGAAACCGTGTCCGCCCATATCTAGCAAGTGACCGATACTTTGAAACTGGAATTTCACTACTTTTCACCCTCAACTGCATTGTTAGACGATCCAATAAGATCACCAACCCAAGTTGTCTTGCGTTCACGCCGAAGTATTTCTACTCGAGTAAAAAGACATAAAGCCACAACGTAAAAACAATAAAAGCCCAGGATCATAACCAATAACGGCTGAAACATATCCGGGTGCATACTCGGCGCAGAGGTTAATTTAATGGTTGAAGGCTGATGCAGGGTGTACCACCAATCAACCGACTTATAAATAATCGGGATATTTACCGTCCCAACCAAAGCCAGTACAGCGCTGGCCTTATTGCTCGCTTCTTCGTTATGGAAAGCATATTGCAACGCTAACACACCAAAATACAGAAACAACAGAATCAGCATGGAGGTAATTCGGGCATCCCACACCCAGTAACTTCCCCAGGTAGGCTTACCCCAAACAGCACCCGTAAAGAGTGCCAAAAAGGTCAGTGCCGCACCGATTGGTGCCGCCGCCTTCATCACCATATAAGATAATTTCATTTTCCAAATCAGCCCAATCGCGCCGGCAGCGGCCATTAGGAAATAACCCACCAGAGCGAGAAAGGAAGCAGGAACATGCATATATATTATCCTAAAGCTATTCCCTTGTTTCGCATCTTGGGGTGCAAAGCCTAAACCCCAAACCAAACCCGTTGCTAATAACATAAATGCCAATAAGCTCAACCAAGGCAACCATCGTGTGGTCGTCTGGTAAAACCACAACGGAGAGCCAAGACGATAAAACCATACCCAATTCATAGATTATTACCCAACATCTAGTTAATACTCGTTAATCGAAGCACGCTGGCTATAGCCAGTGGGCACAAGGCAATGGCAGCTGCCAGCATAGCGCCAAGGATAGCCAGGGGAGCCGTCCAGGCAAGACCGTCAATCCCATATTGAACCGTCGCTGCACCAAATATAATCACCGGCATATATAAGGGCATCACTATGAGGGCCAACAGCATACCGCCTTTTTGTAGAGATACCGTCAATGCTGCACCCACAGCACCCAACAAGCTAAGACAAGCCGTACCCAGAGCTAAACTTGCCGTCATAGGCAAATAGCCCGCCTCAGGCAGAAACAACATTAACCCAAGCAAGGGGGATACCAACGTGAGTGGCAGGCCAGTAATCAGCCAATGGGCTGTAACCTTTCCTAAAACAGGCATAACCAGAACTTGAGGACTAATTAGCAGTTGCTCAAGGGAACCATCTTGGTAATCCCCAGCAAATAACCCACCCACGGAAAGCATAGTAGCCAGCAACGCAAACACCCAGATAATACCCGATGCAATTTCTGCCAAACTAGCTGGATCTGGTGTGATACCTAAGGGCACCAACGTTGAGGCCATCACAAAGAAAATTAAGGGACTCGCTGCCTCCCCAAGCCGACGATGAGACTGCAATAAATCCCTCCGCAGATAAGCATAAAAGCCATCGCTAGTGTACTTTCTCATGAATACGCTCTCAACAAAGATTCACCAAGTACCGAATAGTGACGGACATCTTGCACATCTAAATCTTGATGAGTAGACACAACGACTGCCCCGCCCGAGCTGACATGGTCTTCCATACATCGTTCAAGCAACTTCACTCCGTCGCGGTCGATGGCAGTAAAGGGCTCATCTAAATACCACAGCCGCGCATCGCTAAGCAGAAGTCTCGCCAAAGCCACCCTGCGTTGCTGCCCAGCTGAAAGTTTGTAACAAGGAATATCAGAATAACCCGCCAACCCAAGCGACTCCAAAGCCCTCAATGAAGCCGCAGAACTCAATTCAGACTCAGCCATCCAAGCCAAATTCTCTTCGGCGGTAAGTGTCAACTTTACCGCCGACTGATGACCAATAAACAAAATATCAGACAGATACTCAAACCGACATTCGGCTATGCTTTTACCGCAATATAGAATCGTGCCTTCCTGAGGCTGTATAGCCGTAGTCAACAAACGTAATAACGTCGTCTTACCACTTCCGTTTGGGCCCTCGATCTGAAGAATCTCCCCAACGTTTACATGCAACTGGTCGCAACTAACCACTGTCGTATCGTCACGTTCGAAGCGAAGATTTTCGATTGATATAAGAGATGGATTCCCCACCAACAAGCCTCGATATGAGTTTATTTTAAGGGTGATATTATGCCAAATATAGGAGCCAATAGGTTGGCTTTCGAATAAATAATTGCGTACAAGCTATGCGTCTCTAACTTTAGTCGAAACCCTCATCCAAATCATAGGCTTCTGCTTGCCTTCGCATGCGCGCCTCTTCGAGCTTTAACTCCACGCGGCGTCTAGCGTCTATGCCGATAGCCACACGTCCCTTTTCACTGAGCGCTTGCTCTTTATCCGAGGCCGCAACATCAACATCATCGGCATTTGAGACCTATCCTAGGTCGCCTGAATCCTCTAATTCACCACTCATAAAGTAACTCTCTATCTAAAATTGAACTCTAAAATATCGCCAGTCACTATTTTGTGAAAAATAAACCTAAAAAGATTCTCCGTCAAGATTTAAAAATGACTTTTTGATCAGTAATAATTAGACGCCCTCACCTACATTAACCAACTGATGTTACGGTTAAGCGTCAGAGTCTAATAGCAACCACCAAAGAGTTTCGATTGAGCTCCTAACCTATGGCCCTTACAATGCATCAAACCTACGGAATTGTTTATGAAAATTTACCGAGTCGGCGGTGCAGTTCGCGACAAATTACTTAACTATCCCTGTAATGAAAATGACTGGGTGGTGGTTGGTAGCTCTCCAGAAGAAATGATAAAACTCGGTTATCAGCCTGTCGGCAATTACTTCCCTGTGTTCATTAAAACCGAAACAGGCGAGGAATACGCTCTGGCTCGGACCGAAAGAAAATCAGGGGTGGGCTACCAAGGGTTTACTTTTCACACCACGCCCAACATCAGCCTAGAGGATGACTTAATCCGACGCGATTTAACTATTAACGCCATGGCCGAAGATGCTGACGGAAATATCATCGACCCCTACGGCGGTCGAAAAGACTTGAATCGAAAAGTACTACGTCATGTCTCTGACGCCTTTATTGAAGATCCACTGAGAATACTTAGAGTTGCTCGATTCGCTGCTCGCTACCATCACTTAGGCTTTACCATCGCGCCGGAAACTGAAGCGCTAATGAAGTCCATCGTCAATCGAGGTGAGCTAGCCCACCTCGTTGCTGAGCGGGTGTGGAAAGAAACTGATCGTGCCCTCTGCGAACAGTCTCCAGATTTATTCATTCAGACGTTGCGCAACTGCGGAGCTTTAGCCGCTCTTTTACCTGAGGTAAACAATCTTTTTGGTGTCGCACAAAGAGCCGACTACCATCCAGAAATTGACACTGGCGTTCATACTCTAATGGCTCTACAGCAGGCGGCAATACTCTCTGACAAGCCTGCCATCAGGTTTGCTGTCTTAGTTCATGATTTAGGTAAAGGTATCACCCCCAGTCATATTTTACCTAGCCATTCAGGGCATGAAGCCAGAGGCCTGCCACTAGTAAAAGCGGTTTGTGATCGCCTTAAGGCACCCAACGAACATCGTCAGCTAGCAATGATCGTTACTGAATTTCATCTGTTGTGTCACAAAGCACTGGAGTTACGGCCGACAACTTTACTAACCCTGCTTAAAACTGTAGGCGCTATAAAATCCCCGACAAAGCTAGAGGATTTTTTAACCTGCTGCACTGCCGACGCGAAAGGCCGCACAGGATTTGAATCTCGAGAATACGTATCTGCCCCATACCTTCGTGCTGCAGCAAAAGCACTCCAGGGCCTAGACATTTCTGACATTGTCAATTCTGGCGTTAACGGCGCAGAGATTGGCAAGCAGTTAGCACTGCGCCAAACAGATGCTCTTCAGCAGCTAAAAGATACTTATCATCGATAAACAAAGGATCAGATCATGCAGGAACACCACCAAGCGCCCGCCATACTAATTACTGGAGCAGCAAAACGCATCGGCGCCGTGATAGCACAGTTATTTCACACTCAGGGTTACCGTGTCATTATCCACTATAACCGCTCAGCCTCTGCTGCGGACAAGCTGTGTCGCGAATTAAATGACCGCAGATCGGACAGCTGCCTGTTGGTACAATGTGACCTAAATGAGATGATCGGACTTGAAAAAATCACCGACTTAATCAGATCAGTAGGACGATTGGATGTCTTGGTTAACAATGCCTCAAGTTTTTATCCAACGCCCATCAACGACTGCGATGAAAATCAATGGAATGACCTCATCAACAGCAATCTTAAAGGACCGTTTTTTCTTTCTCAAAAGCTAGCGGGATTATTGTCCAAGCATCGCGGAGCCATCGTTAATATTTCCGATATGCACGCAAGACAGGCTCTACAAAACCACCCTATCTATTCCATTGCCAAGGCTGGCAACATCGCTATGACTAAAACTTTAGCCAAAGAACTCGGCCCTGACGTACGCATCAATAGTGTGGCGCCGGGCGCTATACTCTGGCCAAAGCACGAATCAGACGACACGGCGAAACAGGATTCAGTACTGAGCAAAGTGCCGATGGGTAGATTAGGGACCGAAAATGACATCGCACAAACAGTCTACTTCTTAGCGGTTGAAGCCACCTACATGACAGGACAAACCATTGCTGTAGATGGCGGCAGCTCAAACAGTTTGTGAGGGTGTTAAACTCCTCGAGGGAAAGTCACGGATTAACTGGTAATGTTTTTACCTTGCCACGTAAAGGGGACAGGCCAGAGTTTTTGCTTATCTTTGTTATAAGACTGCCAATGATCAGCATAGCTTAGACCCGTGATTGGGTGTTTAGCATCAGGCGCTATTTCGGCCAGAGGTAAAAGAACAAAGGCATTTTTTAGTACTTCATCCCGGGGTAATTGAATGCCGTCGATCACTCCGCTTACATCATCCATAGTCAATATATCAATGTCTAAGCTGCGCGGGCCAAAACGAGGAGCGCTACGATCACGGCCATTGTCATTTTCTATTTGCTTAAGAGTGATAGACACCTCACTCAACGACCTCTCAGAATAAATACCCACGACAAGATTTAAAAAATTATCGCCTTGAAAACCAACTGAATCACTTTCATAGACCGAAGACAGTGCTAACTCACCAAAGTGCTCGGCAAGAGCATCTAGCGCAGCACCGATACGCATATGACGTTCAACATTACTGCCAAGACTTAGATAAATAAGTGCCACTAGGGGCTTTCTCCTCGTTCAATAATAATGCCGACGTCTTGGGAACCTCGCAACGCACCGGGTTTGCTCACGCGCAACTTTAACCAAGGCACTGAGAATTCATCACGTACAATCGAGGCTACCTCTTCGGCCATGCGCTCAACGAGCAAAAATTCGCTTTCCTCAATAAATTTAATAAGACGCTTGGCGATGGATTTATAATTGAGCGCGTACTGAATGTCATCCATCTCAGCAGCCTTTCGGATATCATGAGCCATCTCTAAATCGAGACTAATAGTTTGCTTAACTTCTCTCTCCCAATCATAGATTCCTATAATGGTTTCGATACGCAAGCCTCTTATATAAACAATATCCATCAAATAACTTCCTATTAGTAACCTACACTATTAATGCTGTCTAACTGGTCAAGAGGCCATCTAGGTGTCGTCGAGATAACCAACGGATTGCGTTGCCCCGCCAATAATCTTCGGCAACCTGCGTAAGCAACCATCGCCCCATTATCAGTACAAAACTCGTGACGTGCATAAAACACCTCGACGCCCTCTTTCTCAAGGGCGACCTCCAGCTTATGTCTCAAGCGTGTATTAGCCGATACTCCACCCGCAATGACCAATGTTTTCATTCCCGTTTGACTCATCGCCCGACGACATTTAATCACCAAAGTGTCAACCACCGCCTCTTGAAATCCCGCACAAATATCGCGGACTGTCAGATCATCAGGCAACGGGCTATCGCCTCGATGCTTTTCAATAAGATTACGTGTGTGGGTTTTCAAGCCAGAAAAACTAAAATCCAAACCCGGGCGATTCGTCATGGGCCGAGGAAAGGAAAAGCGGCTGATCTCTCCCTGGTCAGCCATAGCCGCCAACACAGGTCCACCGGGATAATCAAGATCCAGCATCTTAGCCGCTTTATCAAAGGCTTCTCCTGCAGCATCATCTAGAGACTCACCGAGCAGTTCATACTCACCAATAGCACCAGGAGTGCAACAAAAGGAAATTCAGGGGGCTTATCTTCCAACATCGGCGCCAAAAGATGAGCTTCCATATGATGCACACCAAGCACTGGAATATCCAAGGCATACCCAAATGCTGTAGCCATAGAACCTCCTACCATTAACGCACCCAACAACCCAGGGCCGGCAGTATAGGCTATGCCATTTAGTTGCTTTTTATTCACGCCTGCCTGAGCGAAAACATCATCCAACAAAGGTAAAATTTTTCGCACGTGATCGCGGGAAGCTAACTCAGGTACGACACCACCATAGTCGGCGTGCAGTTTTACTTGGGAATAGATAGCAACACCGGTTTCATCGCATGACGTTTCGATACCTAGAACAAGCATGTAGGGCAGACTCTCATTAAAAGGTGAGCATAGACAAGCAGGGATTATAGCAATAGTTCTCGGTCCAAAGTTAAACCCTTAAGCCTAGATTTGAAACCGCTCCATTTGCAGGCAAAAAAGACTCACAAAACAAGGCAAAAAACTTTGCATCGACTACGCTAAGTGTATAGACTACGCGCCCTTGAGTGGTTGGTTGCGAGTTGGCCCAACTTACAAGGTATTTTCACTACAGGATTAACTATACATGCCAAGTGTGCGCATTAAAGAAAACGAGCCCTTTGACGTAGCATTACGTCGTTTTAAACGTTCTTGCGAAAAAGCTGGTGTCCTAGCTAAAGTTCGCAGCTGTGAGTTCTACGAAAAGCCTACCTGGGTGCGCAAGCGTAAAGCCGCCGCCGCAGTGAAGCGAACCCAAAAGCTGGTTTCACGAGAATCACGCAAGTTTATTCGGCTGTACTAGGTACCAAACAAGTTTCGTTGTGTTTGATGCAAAACAGTAACAAGGAGCGCCAATTGGGCGCTTTTTGTGTTTCTGGTATTCATAACTTTTTATATCGAGGTCCCTCATGTCGATGAAAACGCAACTCACTGATGCAATGAAAGATGCAATGCGCGCAAAAGATAAACCACGTCTTAGCGCTATTAGGCTGATACTCTCCGAAGTAAAGCGTATCGAGATAGATGAGCGCATCGAGATCAGCGATGAACGATTAATAGCTATTCTCGATAAGATGATTAAACAAAGACGGGACTCCATCACGCAATACGAAGCGGCGGGTCGACAAGAACTCGCAGATATTGAAATCGGTGAAATCAGTGTTATCCAAGAATTCTTGCCGGTTGCCCTCACTGAAGAAGAAATCAGCGCTATGATTACCGCGGCAATTGGTGCTACTGATGCCGAATCAATGCGGGATATGGGCAAGGTCATGGGCATTCTAAAACCGCAAATCCAAGGACGTGCCGATGGCGGTGCAGTAAGCGGACTGGTCAAGTCAGCTTTAAACGGTTAAAGGCTGTTTCTTTCCACGGTGAAGACGTTACACTGTGGTTATCGTGACCAATGACGCGCAAGACTGATGGCCGGACTAATACCCCAAACTTTTATTGATGATTTACTAGATCGCATCGACATAGTCGATATCGTCAACGGTCGCGTTCAGCTTAAAAAAGCAGGCAAGAACTACAAGGCCTGCTGTCCCTTCCATGAAGAAAAAAGCCCCTCTTTTACTGTCGCGCAAGATAAACAGTTTTACTATTGTTTTGGTTGCGGCGTTGGCGGCAATGCTCTTGGTTTCGTCATGGAATTTGATCGTCTCGATTTCTTACCTGCTGTAGAACTGCTGGCTAAAAATGCTGGTATGGAAATCCCTCAAAAGACAGCCTATTTTCAATACTGACTGAGTCAGATACATTTTTCCGGCAACAACTGAGAACACATAAGGCAGCAAGCTCAGCAGTTGAATACTTAAAAGGGAGAGGTCTGAGCGGTAAAATTGCAGCCCAATTCGGGGTTGGATATGCGCCTCCAGGATGGGACAATCTATTAACAGCATCGGGGACTGATGCTGAAAAAATCAAACTACTCGACGAGTCCGGTATGATCATTGTCAAACCGGAAGAAAAAAAACAATATGATCGATTTCGTCATCGCATTATGTTTCCCATTCGTGATCAACGCGGTCGTACTTTAGGGTTTGGAGGCCGGGTCTTAGACGATAGCACCCCCAAATACCTCAATTCTCCAGAAACTCCTGTATTTCATAAAGGACGAGAGCTCTATGGGTTGTATGAAGCCCGGCAATCGCTCAAAGAGATTTCCTGCTTGATCATGGTTGAGGGCTATATGGATGTGATTGCTCTAGCCCAATATGGTATTGCCAATGCCGTAGCCACGCTGGGTACTGCGTTAACGGAAAATCACCTGCAAAAACTATTTCGATACACCTCTGAAATAGTATTCTGCTTTGATGGCGATAATGCGGGCAGGAGAGCTGCGGCTCGATCTTTAGAGATCGCGCTTCCTGAAATGCGCGATGGCGTGTCGGCTAAGTTCCTCTTCTTGCCCGATGGTGAAGACCCAGACACTATGGTTAGAACCCTTGGCACTGCTGAATTCCAAGAACGAATCAATAAGGCGCAACCACTTTCGGAATTTCTGTTTGAACAACTCAGTGAAGGTGTTGACGCCTCAACAGCAGATGGTAAAGCTCGATTAAGTAAAGTCTGCGCACCACAAATTAATCGAATCCCACAGGGAGTTTTTCGCCAGCTTAGCTTTCCCGGCGAACAGGAATCTCAGCGGACAATCTCAAAGATTATGTTGCCACTCACATTACACCACAGCAGCGTGCTGTAGCCTCAAAAGAAAAGGCCCCAGCGGAAATCCGCTCTGATTCCTACGATCATGCTGCGCAACAAGGCGATCACCATTATGCCGAATTCGAGGGTTCATTAGTCGTAGATGATTTTCCGAGTATCAACCCGACTAGAGCATCCAAAATACGCCTTCCTCCGGTAAAATTTTTAACCGCATTACTGCTTAATCATCCCGCTTTAGCTGAATCTGTTGAAGATATCGAGTTTTTAAGCTTATCTTCAGACGAAGATACCCAACTATTTCTTAGGGTTCTAGAGGTCGCAAAGAAAAACCCACATTACAAACCATCCCATATTTTTGCTTACTGGCTAGGCACTCACGGCAACCAAGCTGAAACCAAAATATTACAGTCTCTCGCTGCTAGCGAGCTATACCACCCTCCAGTTGGCACTGGTAGAGACGATCATCAAGAGTTTAATGACGCCCTTAAGCATGTAACCCAGACCGCATTTGAGGCCCTCCCAACTCAAGAAAAAGCAACATACCTGCTTGGACTCAGCGCCCTCGGCGAGCGGGAAATCAAGCAGTTACATAAAATACGTCTACAGCTGTCAAGTGACCCTCAATCAGTTGAACTAAAAAACAAGATAAAACAACGACTTGTAGTCTAAACTAAGAAATATAAAATAAGCCAAATAAACAACACTTTGGCTGGGACAATCTGTTATTTATTCGCTATAATCGCGCGCTACTTTTCAACCCTCAACTAGGCAACATTGCCCTATGACTGAAAGCACTGATAAGCAACGATCCGGTATCAAAGATCTCATAGCTAAAGGCCGTGAGCAAGGGTACCTTACCTACGCGGAAGTTAACGANCCCCGAACAGGTCGAAGATATCATTCAGATGATCAACGACATGGGCATAACGGTGTATGAAAACGCACCCGATGCTGAAACGTTATTAATGAGAACTGGTGACAATACGCCTGATGAAGTTGCCGCTGCAGAAGCCGCAGCCGCCCTTGCCTCAGTGGAATCTGAACAACATCGCACGACAGACCCTGTACGCATGTATATGCGTGAAATGGGCTCCGTTGAGCTATTGACCCGCGAAGGTGAAATTGAGATAGCCAAGCGGATTGAAGAAGGCACACGAGAACTAATGTCTGCTGTTGCTGAATGGCCATCGACGGTTGCAACTGTTATTGCAGTGTGGGATAAGGTGATTGCTGGCGATAAGAAACTAACAGACCTTATTAGCGGTTACCTTAACCCCATGGAACATGTGCCATCTGCACTTGCGCAACAGCAAGCAGCTGAGGCCGCTGAAGCTGAAAGAATCGCCAATGGCGAAGAAATTGAAGAGAAAGAGGAAGAAGAGCAACACGAAGGCGGCCTAGACCCTGAAGTGGCGACTGAGCGCTTTGAAGAAATCCGCAAACAACTGATCAAAGCCGAAAAGTCCGTTGCTAAAACAGGCAGATCTAGCGATCCGTCTCTCAAGCAAATGGCAGAGTTAGCGGAGTTATTCAAATATTTAAAACTGACCCCTCGTCAGTTTGATCCATTAATTGGATTGATCCGAGCAGCTGTTGAAAAGATTCGTAAAGAAGAACGAATCATTATGAAACTCTGCATTCGCTTTGCAAAAATGCCGCGCAAAGAGTTCATAAAGTCATTCCCAGGCAACGAAACCAACCTTAAGTGGACAAGCTCTTTAATAAAGGCCAAAGCCGATTACTCTGAGGGCATTACTAACCAAGAAGTCGAAGTTTTGCGGTCACAGCGTAAGCTTGCGAAGGTTGAAAAAGCCAGTGGTCTGTCAATTTTACAGATTAAAGACATAAATCGCCGCCTTACCATAGGTGAAGCCATGTCTCGCCGAGCCAAGAAAGAAATGGTAGAAGCCAACTTGCGATTAGTGATCTCCATTGCTAAAAAATACACGAATCGTGGTCTCCAGTTTTTGGATCTTATCCAAGAAGGCAACATCGGTCTAATGAAAGCCGTCGACAAATTTGAGTATCGTCGTGGTTATAAGTTCTCGACCTACGCGACATGGTGGATTCGTCAAGCTATCACTCGATCAATCGCCGACCAAGCTCGCACTATTCGCATTCCAGTACACATGATTGAGACCATCAACAAACTCAATCGTATTTCGCGGCAAATGCTTCAAGAAATGGGTCGCGAGCCTTCGCCCGAAGAGTTGGCTGAGCGCATGGAAATGCCTGAAGATAAGATTCGTAAGGTATTGAAAATAGCCAAAGAGCCTATTTCAATGGAAACACCCATAGGTGAAGATGAAGACGCCAGTATTGGCGACCTCATAGAAGACAACACCATTGCACAGCCTATTGATGAAGCGACCAAGTACAATTTAACAGATTCAACTCGTGGCGTACTGAGCAGCTTAACCGCTCGCGAAGCCAAGGTACTGCGCATGCGTTTTGGCATTGATATGAACACCGACCATACGCTTGAAGAAGTCGGCAAACAGTTTGATGTGACAAGAGAGCGAATTCGTCAGATTGAAGCAAAGGCCTTACGTAAATTACGTCATCCGACCCGCTCGGATCATCTGCGTAGCTTTCTTGACGAGTAACAATAATTTAAGGGCCCATAGCTCAGCTGGTTAGAGCAGTCGACTCATAATCGATTGGTCGTAGGTTCAAGTCCTACTGGGCCCACCATTTTTTCCTAGTCAAAAAGTCAATCGACAATAATCGAAAAAAAGGTCAATCGACTCATAATTGATTGCTCGTAGGCTTAAATCCTACTGGATCCATCCTTTAGCTTACCGCCTAACCTTATTTGTCTTACCGCATCCTTGCCTCAGATTGTTTATTGGCAACCCACGACAGTATGGCTTTTTCTGTCATCGGCAGCGTCATGCTACCATTTTCTAAAACACGATCATGGAAGTCGCTTAAATCAAAATTATCCGCTAATTCTTGTTCTGCAAAATCCCTTAGTCGACGAATTTCTAACATGCCTAACATATAGGCATTTGCTTGCGCAGGCCACGAGATATAACGGTTAATATCATTTTCGATGTCAACTTTTGCCCAGCCAGTATTGTTTAACATATAGTCTATAGACTGCTGTCGAGTCCAACCCTTCGTGTGTATACCTGAATCAATGACCAGTCTAGCTGCTCGCTCAAGTGAGGTTTTATAAAGGCTTAGTTCTTGCGCGAGGCGTTCAGAGTACAACCCCCACCCTTCTGAATACCCCGCGTTATAGGTGTAGCGAACAAAAGAATGTACTTTGCTACCCAACTCTAACGCTATAGCACCCTGCATATGATGACCCGGATACGTCTCATGGTAGAGAGTTGAAAGTTGGCTTGCACGAGATCTATGCTCTGGATCTTTGACGGCAATATAAAAAATACCGGGTCGCGATCCATCTTCAGATGACGAGTGATACTCACCAACACCACTTGCAGCAAAATCAGGGTAAGGTTTAATCTTTACATCCGCTTTTGGCATCAATCCAAATACCTTAGCGACTTCTTTTCGCGCAGCATCAAGGCCGTCTCGAGAGTATTGAACGACTTCTTCTTCAGACCTAAAAGTGAATTCCCTATCTAAATTCACTCTTCGTAGGAATTTTTCTATTGATTCCCCAGAATAATGTTCACTTAATATTGCCTCCATCTCTACTCTAATTTTCTTTATCTGTTGAAGACCAAGTTCATGAATTTGGTCAGCACTTGGTTCAATTGTTACAAAGGAGCGAACTAGAGCGGGATAGCATTCAGATCCATTAGGATTGAAACTTATCGATATGTCTTTACGAGCTTTATTGAGATAGTCTTTCTCAATAAAATTTGCAAACCGATGAATGGCGGGCGCTATCTCCTCATCAAAAATCTTCTGCACATTTTCTTTAAAAAAAACATCATTTGCTCTAATCCCTATACCAAGGAAAGGAGAACTTTCCTCTAACAATGCGCGAGCTTCAGATGGCACGGCTTCAACCGTTACTCTGGGCGAGCTGTATCCTTGAGATAAACCAAGCTTTAAATTTACTATTTCAGTATCTATGAAGTTATCTACTTGCCTTAACCGTTTCAGAGCTTGATCTTTTAAATCTTCTGAATCCAGGGGTTGAATATCAAAAATAAACGGGAGACTCGTATACCAAGCAGTTGTGGTGCTAGTTTCCCACAGCTCTTTTCGACAAATCCTAGCTTCTTGCGAGGACTCTAGACTTTCATGAAGAATCCCATAACTTACCCAGTCTTTACTTCCTATTTCTTGTGGCTCGCCTACAGCATTTAATTCCGAGAGCCACTCATCTTCTTTTACCTGCCATGTAGTTAATCCGTTCAATGAATTATCAAATAACCGATCATGACGGCTATTTTCAATGGAATAAAACGTGCGCATTGATGGATATCGATCCATTGTGGCGGCCAGAACTTCATCGGCAATTTCTTCTATCGTCCGATTACTATATTCCGCATTTGAACTCGGATCGTTTATATTACTAGGCTCGCAGGCCGACAATAACACTAACAATAGAGCCTGTGGTATTAACCTAATATGAGTTTGAAATGGCATATATTCCCTCAACCTTGTTATGTTGTCCTTTAACCAAAATAAAACCAGTAAAATCACTCAAACTATTTTTTAAAATTATCGCAGTCCTGAGTGCCAATATTGCCAAATATACTTGAAAATGGAAAGGACCAGGATACAGAGTGACATCTAATGTACAGGCTCTTTATCTGCGTTAGCAGCGTCACGGCCTGACGCTGTCACAAAGCCACTTTTGTCGTCAGCGTTAATGCCAGATGCTCTATAAAAAAACAAGTTTGTTTGGCATTAGGTGGCTGGACTATCGTCAAACAGTAGTCTAAATAGCTTCAAATAATCCCACTGTAGTGTACTATCGAAATTATTGTCATGAGTAAGGTTGAGCAGTTCAAATAATGTCACTAAAAAAAGCAGACAGAGCTATTGCTGCGTTACAGAGGGGCGACCTAAAACAGGCCGCCTCTATGTTCGACCAATGCCAAAAAAAGCTCAGCCAGCCAAATCAAATGCATGCATGCGTAGTGACTTACATTAAAACAGGTCGTCACAGCGACGCTCAAGCAATGCTAAAAAAGCTCATTCAGAAGGTCAATATAACGCCACAGCTAATGTCGTTATCAGGTGATATCAATAAAGCCACCGGCAACTTGGATGCTGCAGTTAAAGACTATCGTAAAGCGACTGCTATGGCGCCACAGATTCCCGAATTACATTATAATTTGGCCCTTAGTTTATTTGAGAAAATAGACCTTTCAGAGGCTATTAGTGTTCTAAACCACTCTCTATCGATTCGGCCCGATTATGTAAAAGCATTGATATTACTTGGCCGCTGTTTAGCTGGCCTTCAACAATATAATGATGCTCATAGGGCGCTCACAAAATCTATCCGTCTTGAACCAGCTAACCAAACAGCCCATTATCGACTTGGCCGTCTCCATACTCATTGTGGTAACACCGAAAAAGCGGCAGAATCATTAGAATCAGCACTAAAAATAAACCCACAGTTAAACCCAGCTAGGGAAACTCTGATTTTAAATAGCATTTATGCGGGAGACTACCAAGGCACGACAGAGCTCATAGAGTCCACTTTAACTAGCCAGCCACATGAAGAAAACCTTATTGCGATAAGTACTGACTGGGCGATCGAAGTAGCACAAGAAAACCCTTACGCCTACTATCAAGCAGCCTGGGACAGTCATCCAACGCCAGGTTTATTCAAGTCATACACTAACAGGTTAATCTCGCTGTCAGATTTCGACAAGACTGAAATCTTACTCGATGAATACGCATCAAACTTCGGCAAAGACCAAACATGGGAATCAGTAAAACTTAACTTGCTTGAAAGCCAAGATGATTTCGGCGCGATGATTGTGCTGATAAAGTCATCAGCACACCGTTCAAAACTGCAGGAGCAACGATGTCTTGCCCATTTTGCACTGGGAGACTATGGCAACAGCTACGACTGCGCAAAGGAACTGCATGATAGTCGGCCCAACGATAGTTATTACCTAGCACTTCTAGTGACTGCGCTTCGCTGTCTGGGGGACAAAGACTATCAACTGCTTGTCGATTATGAAAAATTAGTTCTACAAACCGATTTACAATCGCAGTTTGAGCATCCATCTCAATTCAAATCATTCAAGGACAGTCTTACCAAGCACTTAGATAAACTACATATTACCACCCAGCCTCCAGCGCAACAGTCAGTCAGCGGTGGCACACAAACACCAGGTAACCTTTTTTCTCAAAATCAAAACCCACTGGTTGCGCAATTAAAACAATTTATTTCGAACTCATCACAACCCTTTTTTGAGGGATTAAAGACTAGCGAGCTGGATGGCTCACACCCAGTGATATCCGGCTGTCCCAAGGTGCCCTATTTTCACGCAAGCTGGTCAATACGCACTGCCCAAGGCGGCTTTCATAAATCTCATGTGCATTCAAAGGGCTGGTATAGCAGTGCCTGTTATATTGATGTCCCTAAGATTATCGGCGATAATTCAGACGCCGGTTATCTTATGTTTGGCAAGCCACCCTTTAAAATTAAGGATGAACTACATGCGGATTACAAGGTTAAACCCGCGGCTGGAAAACTAGTACTTTTCCCTAGCTACTTCTGGCATGCAACCCAGCCCTATCAAGGGGAAGGCAATAGATTAGTGGTCGCATTTGATGTCGGTGACCCCAATTTATTTGTTTAGATCATAGTAAAATCAACCCCTGACAAACCAAAACCAAAAAAAGCCCCTTAAAAAGGGGCCGTGCATATGCTTAAAAAACTAAATCAGATAAAAAAGTCGGGTAATAACTCAGTTATATCCAACGCTGGATCTACCTGATAGTGATTCAGATCAGTGATCCCTTCTGAGGCCAAAACATCGTCATCAACGTAAAAATTACCCGTAAACTCACGGCTATTACGGGTGAGAACTATATGCGCGGCGTCAGCCATAATATCCACGGTTCTAGATCGAACCATCATCATATCGCCACCTAGATGGTTTGCCACAGCCGCTGTCGCTATAGCTGTTCTCGGCCAAAGTGCATTAAAAGCAATGCCATCTCGCTTAAACTCAGAGCTCATACCCAAAACACACATACTCATACCATACTTTGCCATACTGTAGGCGACGTGATTCTGAAACCAACGAATCTCCATATTTAGTGGTGGTGAAAGATTGAGTACGTGAGGGTTATCTGACTTGCGTAAATAAGGAACTGCTTTTTGAGAGCACAAAAAAGTACCACGAGTATTAATAGTGTGCATCAGATCATAGCCTTTCATAGACACTAACTCTGTACCGGCTAAGTTTATGGCACTCGCGTTATTGACGAGAATGTCGATACCACCAAATTCAGCCGCTGCCGTTTCCATAGCAGCCTCAACCTGGTCTTCACAGCGCACGTCAACCAATAGAGGTAAGGCTTGGCCTCCGGCCTCGCGTATTTCATCAGCGGCGGTATAGATAGTACCGCTGAGTTTTGGGTGAGGTTCGGCCGTCTTAGCTGCGATCACGATATTCGCACCATCAGCCGCCGCTCGTTTCGCGATTGCTAAGCCGATACCGCGACTTGCGCCACTGATAAATAGAGTTTTACCGGATAAATCTGCCATTTTGTAATCTCTTAATAATTATTTTGCTTTTAGCTAATGAAAAGTTAACCTAGGCCACCTTCAGCAAGCTTAGCTGGATCAAGAAGCTTTTCTAGCTCCTCTCGAGGGATGTCAGTTTCTTCCTCTGCAACATCTAATACGGCGCGACCGTCTTTGTAGGCCTTTTTAGCAATCTCAGCGGCCTTTGCATAACCAATAATAGGGTTTAACGCAGTGACTAAAATTGGGTTTCGGCCCAACGCTAGCTTCAGTTGGTCTTCATTGACGGTAAATGTCGTGATGGCTTTATCCGCAAGTAATCGACTAACATTAGCCAATAACTTGATACTTGAGAGAATGTTGTCGGCAATCATTGGCAACATAACATTCAGTTCAAAGTTGCCCGCCTGACCACCAATAGTGATTGCTGCATCATTACCAATAACCTGCGCAGAGACCATAGTAGCCGCCTCGGGAATAACCGGATTAACTTTGCCTGGCATAATTGATGATCCTGGCTGAAGCGCTTCAAGGGCGATCTCACCTAGCCCTGCCAGTGGGCCTGAATTCATCCAACGCAGATCATTAGCAATCTTCATGATAGACACTGCTGTCGTTTTCAACTGTCCCGACAGAGCAACAACTACATCCTGTGTGTTGATATGAGTAAACAAATTATCAGCGGGTGAGAACTCTATACCTGTCACTGCACTTAACTGTTTGTTGAATTCAACGGCAAAGTCAGGGTGCGCGTTAATGCCAGTGCCAACTGCAGTGCCGCCTTGAGCAAGAGTTTGTAATTTGGGCAAGGTCGCTTTAATAAAGAATATATTTTGCTCAATCTGGGTTGCCCAACTGAGCAAGCTCTGACTGAGACGCACAGGCATCGCATCCATGAGATGTGTACGACCGGTTTTAATGTGGTGATCCACCGTCTTAGCCTTTGAGACGATGGATCCGTGCAAATGCTCTAATGCGGGCAATAATTGCTCAGTGACCTCCACCGTTGCGCTGATATGAATCGTGGTGGGGATAATATCGTTACTGCTCTGACCGTAATTAATGTGGTCATTTGCGCTGACAGCCTCACCCACTTTAGCAGAGGCTAAGGTCGCTAAAACCTCATTGGCGTTCATATTTGAACTCGTGCCTGAACCTGTTTGGTAAACATCTACGGGAAAATGACTCAAGAGGTCAGGGCTTCCCAACAATTCCGACACAACTTCACTAATGGCATTGGCTACATTAGCAGGAAGTAATTCTAGCTTGGCATTCGCTTGAGCAGCAGCAGACTTAGCGGTCAATAAGGCACGAATAAACGCCTCAGGCATGGCCTTACCACTCACTGGAAAATTATCAATAGCGCGCTGCGTTTGCGCACCATATAAGGCTGTTTCAGGCACCTCTAGTTCGCCCATGCTATCGCGTTCAATACGAGTCTTCATTGCTATTCCTTAATCTGCTGATCAAATTAGATTACTTTGCTGTCTCCCACAGCACACCAAAAGCACGCCTAAGTAGGTTTACCATATTAGCAGAAATAGCGTTTATTAATCATTAATTAGGAGGATATTCTACATTGGTAATGCGGAATCATGATGCGGACTATAGCCTTAAAAGCTAATGATTAACAGGATTCAATACGACAACCAACCTCTTGACCTGCATCCAGTAACCATTGGGCAATATAATCACTAAAACTGCGGCGAATAATCAGATCAAAGCTACCGTCCGTGCGATTACCCACAATCGCTGTTGCCTTAGCGAACGTCGTTTGCGCGCAACGGCCGATACCGGGAAGCGCACCGTTCCAGCTAGCAAAATCATAACCGCTCGCTTTTTTGAGCAAACCTTGAACACCATGGCCACGCAGATTAACCAGCGTTTGGCCACCGCTAACATCAACAATTGCTATATGACCATTGATTTTTAAGCGCAGCGATGACTCCAGTTCTATGGCGTCTGTTGCACTAGTAACTAGCCATTCATTGGGTCCAAGCCAATAGACCACAGTATCGCTATTGTATTGATAAGTGCCAGGCACTGTTGGCAGCGCAACACCCAGTACTGCCGCAGTACCAGTCACAAACTGTTCGTCGCTAACATCACCGCGAAGATTGAGTTGGCTTCCAAGACGAACCTCTTTAGCCACAACGCCAAACTCCAAATCACCATTAAACAGCTGGTTTGAACTCACCGGGTGGCTTGAAATTTTACTAAAATAATGCAGGGGTGATTCTGAGGACAGAGTTTCAGCATCTAATTTAGACATGTTGGCGCTTCCCTGTTGGGTCATAAAAAACAGAACTAACGATTTCGGCAGCGATGGAAGCACCATCGGCTGCTGGACAGTAAACGATGTCTCCCATGCGATTCAAACCGCCTTTAACCACGGCCAAAGCAATCGAATGACGTAAGGATGCACTGTAGTAACTGGAGGTTACATGCCCTTGCATAGCCATAGGTATTGGCTGGTTAGGGTCATTAACGATTTGGGCGCCCTCAGGCAATACCGTATTTGGTTCGAGGGTTTTCAAACCGACCAATTGCTTGCGGTTTTCACGTATCGAATCACTGCGCTCCAAAGAGCGCTTACCGATAAAGCTAAAGACTTTGTTTTTGCCAACCACCCAATTCATGTTCATATCCGCGGGGGTCATAGATCCGTCAGTATCTTGACCGACAATAATAAAACCCTTCTCTGCCCGCAAAACGTGCATAGTTTCGGTGCCATAAGGGGTAATATTAAACTCTGCACCAGCCTCTATCAGCTGCTCCCAAACATGTCGTCCGTAATGAGCAGGCGCGTTAACCTCGTAAGACAGCTCTCCGGTAAAGCTAATACGGAACACCCGCGCTGTAACCCCGGCCACAGTACCGTCACGCCAGTCCATAAAACCAAATGATTCAGATGCCAGATCAATATCCTGACACACCTTAGCTATCACCTTTCGAGCATTTGGCCCAGTCACGGTGGCAGTAGCCCAATGATCCGTCACAGAGGTAAAGTACACCTGCAATTCAGGCCATTCAGTTTGTTGCCAAAGTTCCAGCCAAGATAAAACACCTGCCGCACCGCCTGTTGTAGTGAACATTAGATAATGGTTCTCAGACAAACAAGCACAGACTCCATCGTCAAATATCATGCCGTCTTCTTTAAGCATCACTCCATAACGGCATTTGCCTGGGGCTAGTTTAAGATAGGAGTTGGTGTACATGCGGGTAATAAATTCAGCCGCATCTGGTCCCTGAATATCAATTTTTCCCAACGTAGTGGCATCAAGAATGCCGACGCTGTTACGAACCGCTAACCCCTCTCGATCAACGGCCTGCTGCATTGTTTCATTACGCTGAGGGAAGTACCACGGCCGTTTCCACTGCCCAACATTCTCGAATTCAGCGCCTTTTTCAACGTGCCAGCGGTGCATGGCCGTATAGCGCTCAGGATCAAATAGTTGATTGATATCTCGTCCAGCGATAGCACCAAAAGTTGTTGGCGTATATGACGGCCGAAAAATAGTGGTACCTGTCTCGGCGATATCTTGGCCCAAGGCATTTGCCAAAATGGCCATGCCGTTGATATTACCCAACTTACCTTGATCAGTGCCGAAACCTAAAGCGGTGTAACGTTTAACATGTTCAACGGACTCAAATCCCTCAAGAACCGCCAGCTCAATCCCTGCAGCGCTGACATCCAATTGAAAATCAACAAACTGGCTCGGGGCGCGACTAGTCGCTTTATTATGAGGTACTAAGAATAGTGCCTGTTGTGGCTGCTCGATGATTTGATCAATCACAGGCGTCGGAAATTGCACCTCGCCCGAGCCAAAGCCTGCTAGCTTAGCGGCCTCAGCGCCCGCGCTAGCACCCTCACGCAAACCTTCTAAGCTACCAAATGTGCCCCTACATGCACCCGCTGAGCGCTCCTTCTGCTTGGACTCACCAGGTCTAAAGCTAACAATCGTGTCATCCCAAACCGGTTTAGCCCCAGTATGAGAGCTAAGGTGAATAGCGGCGCTCCAACCACCAGAACTGGCAATCAGATCACAGGCTAAACGCTGCACAGGCCCAGTGACTTTTGACCCTTCTGGATTGATCGGTGCCACCAGAGCTTTACGTACGCGTTTGCCACCCACGGCTTCAATAAGGCCGTGCCCCTCTAGAATCTGAATACCCAACGCCCTAACCTGTTCAACCAAGTCACCGCTGGGCCCAGTGCGTGAATCCACGACAGAGACCACCGATCTTCCAGCGTGATGCCAATCGATCGCTGTTTGATAAGCATTGTCATTGGTCGTCGCTACAACCAGCCTAGTCCCGGGGGCAACACCAAAACGATTAACATAAGTAGATACTGAGGATGCCAGCATGACACCTGGAATATCGTTATGGGCAAATACTAATGGCCGCTCAAATGCGCCCGTCGCCAAAACGACCTGAGCGGCACGAACACGATGCATGCACTGGCGCGGGCCCGATGCCGAACTAATACCCAAATGATCAGTAACTCTCTCTAAAATAGCCAAGAAGTTGTGGTCGTAGTAGCCAAAAACCGTACTGCGAGGCAGACGTTGTACATTTTTAAACTCACCAAGCTCGTCGGTTATTTCAGCTACCCACTGAGTGGCAGGTACGCCATCGATCAACTGAGTGGACGCCAACAGGCTACCACCAAACTCACTCTGCTCGTCGGCAATAATAACGCGAGCACCGGTTCGTGCCGCTTCCCGAGCAGCGACTAAGCCCGCCGGCCCAGCACCAACTACTAAAACATCGCAGTGTTGGTTCAGTTTTTCATAACTATCAGGGTCTCTCCCAGTCGGAGATGAACCCAAACCTGCGGCCTTGCGGATAAAATGTTCATAGGTCATCCATAGCTTCTTTGGGTACATAAAGGTTTTATAATAAAACCCCGGTGGCATTAATCGCCCAAAGGCTCCTATTAGGCCCATGAGGTCGAAATTGACGCTGGGCCAGCCGTTTACACTGGCGGCCTCAAGACCCTCGTATAACTCAACCTGAGTGGCTTTTAGATTAGGGATGGTGGCTGCACCGGAACCTAACTGAATAATGGCGTTAGGCTCCTCAGGCCCATGCCCAAAAATACCCCGAGGGCGAGCATATTTAAAACTACGGCCGACCACATCAACCCCATTAGCGAGGAGTGCTGAGGCCAATGTGTCTCCAGCAACACCTTGATAGCCCTTGCCATTAAAGGTGAAGTTAAGCACCTTATTTTGGTCTGTGCGGCCCGCTGTAGGCAGGCGGTTTAATTGTCTCATACGTCAGCTCCAGTGATCTGTGGCTGCGTGCCGACCTTATAGGTTTCTAGGATCTCATAGGTTACGGTATTGCGTGTTGCGTTAAAGTAACGCCGACAACCGATCGCGTGGTACCACATTTCATGGTGAATACCGCGTGGATTTTTACGGAAGAACAGATAATCCGCCCACTGCTCGTCAGATAGCGCCTCGGGGTTCAACGGCCTTGCAATATGAGCCTCGCCGCCATAGCTAAACTCTTCTTCTTCACGATGCTCTAGGCAATGTGGGCAATATATTAATAACATCTTTATTCTCTCGACTTATTATTTCAACACACGCTAGTGTGCAACACCCGCTGCACCGTGTTCATCGATCAAAGCTCCGGTGTTGAACCGATCTAGGTTAAAGGCTTTTGCCAACGGGTGAGGACGGTCATTAGCCACTGTATCGGCAAACACATAGCCAGAACCCGGCGTCGCTTTAAAACCACCGGTTCCCCAACCACAGTTGAAGTAAAGGCCCTCAACTGACGTTTTACTGATAATCGGACAGGCATCCGGACAGGTATCAACGATACCGCCCCATTGACGATTCATACGAACTCGACTAAAGGCCGGAAATAACTCGCAGATTGCCTGCACGGTATGCTCTATGACATGCAAAGAACCTCGCTGGCCATAGCCGTTATAGCTATCTACCCCAGCGCCAATAACTAGATCTCCTTTGTCTGACTGGCTAATATAGCCATGCACCGCATTAGACATAACTACTGTATCTAAGCAGGGTTTTATTGGCTCTGACACTAAAGCTTGTAGTGGCCGAGATTCCACTGGCAACCTCAACCCCGCCATAGCAGCGACCACGCCGGAACTACCCGCTGCCACACAGGCAACTTTGCGCGCACCGATAAAGCCATTGGAGGTTTCAACACCAACCACCGCACCCCCTTTGCGCCGAATGCCAATTACTTCTGTTTGCTGGATCATGTCTACGCCTAACGCGTCTGCGCCTCTAGCATAACCCCATGCAACGGCATCATGACGCGCCGTGCCACCTCTAGGTTGCCAGGACGCCCCTAAGATCGGGTAACGACTGTCAGGTGAAATATTAATCAGTGGCGCAATCTCTTTGATACGCTGTGGGGTAACAACCTCGCCATCAATACCATTTAACCTGTTGGCATTAACTCTACGTTCAATATCGCGCATGTCCTGTAAGTTATGACCCAAATTAAGCACGCCACGCTGACTAAACATGACATTGTAGTTAAGTTCTTGACTAAGCCCTTCCCATAGTTTGAGTGATAGCTCATAAAGTTGAGCTGCTTCGTCCCAAAGATAGTTGGAGCGAATGATAGTGGTATTTCTGGCTGTATTACCGCCACCTAAATACCCTTTTTCGACCACCGCCACATTGGTAATACCATGAACCTTTGCTAAATAATAAGCCGTTGCAAGACCATGCCCACCACCGCCCACAATAATCACATCGTAGTCTTTTTTCGGCGTTGGATTACGCCACACTTTCTGCCAGTTTTCATGGTAGCTAAGGGCGTTTTTTAACAAGCTAAAACCAGAATATCGTTTCATGGTGACCACTGCGCTTTTAATAGCCTAGACAGATTGCATTTGACCAGTTTTTACCCTGTCGTTGCTAGAACAAAAACGTCAATCGAGAGCGAAAAAACGACAATGACGGCAATTAAACACAATAATGCCGGTTTTAGCGTTAAAATGTCGTTATCGTTATGTAAAAAAGCAGGATTTACCTGTATTTAAACGACCCATATTAGGCGATTTTGAATGAAAAAAGCCACTCAAGGACAAACCTTAACAGTCAGTAGCTCAACTCACTTATCGGTTGGCTTTGTGCTCATGCCAAGCTTTACCCTTCTACCCTTTTCGGCCTTTGTGGACGCACTCCGCCTGGCCGCTGACGAGGGAGACCAGAGCCGACAAATCAACTGTCAGTGGACGCTGATGGGCCACTCACTGGAGGCCATCACATCAAGCTCTGGTGTGACAGTTCAACCCTGGGAGACCTATCGAGACCCAGCAGATTTTGATTACGTGGTGGTGGTCGGTGGGCTTTTAGACAATAGCCTGCAAGGTAGCCAACATGTGATCGATTATCTACAGCAGGTAGATGCTGCCCATGTTCCGATTATCGGACTCTGCACCGGCTCCTTTGCGATGATTCGCGCAGGGTTAATGGATCAACGACGTTGTTGCGTCAGCTGGTTTCACTACAAGGACCTGACCGACCGCTATACCAACGTCACCCCCATTGCTGACCAGCTTTTTGTTGACGATGGTGACCGTATTACCTGTGCTGGCGGCGCGGTGGCGGCGGATTTGGCAGCCTATATTATTGAGCGCCATTTAGGCCAAAATTGGGCGCGCAAGAGCATGCGCATACTGGTTATGGATAGTCCACGCCCTGCCAATGCACCTCAACCGCAGCCTGGCGGTGACTATCAGGTCAATAACCGCTTAGTAGGTCGAGCGCTGTTATTAATGGAGCAAAACTTGAGCCGGCCTCTGTCAACCGACGAGATAGCCGCTCGAGTGGATATATCCAAACGTCAACTAGAACGGCTGTTTATTAGTGAGACCAATGACAGTCTGCAAAAGTTCTACCGTAAAATCCGATTGCGCTATGGGCTTTGGTTGTTACAAAACACTAAACGGTTGATTACCGACATTGCGCAGGAATGCGGCTTTGCGGACACGGCGCATTTTTCTAGGGCCTTCCGCGCAATCTTCGACAAGAAGCCAACGGATTATCGAACCTAGACTATCTAAATTAGCGCCCTTCTCTCACTGCTCGGTGGCTTACCATAAAGATCGCTGTAACACTTACTAAAATGGGGTGCGGTGGAAAAACCACAGCTAATCGCCACATCAATGACGGGAATGGATGTTTGTAAAAGCAGCAATCGTGCTCGGGAAAGCCGCAACTCAAGGTAATAGCGTGAGGGTGCGCAGTGAAGGTAACGGTTAAATAGGCGCTCCAACTGACGACGAGAAATACCAACATAAGTTGCTACCTCATCTAACGTTAGAGGCTCTTCAATATTTGTTTCCATGAGTGTTACAGCCTCAACAAGGCGTGGCTGACTAGCGCCTATGAGGTACTTTAACGGGGCACGTTGCGCGTCTTTTTCAGTGCGGACTCGATCGCATGTAAATTGCTCAGAAATCTGTTGCACTAGTTGATGCCCATGAATACTGGCCACAAGGTTAAGCATTAGATCAATCGAGCTAATGCCACCTGAACAGGTGTATCGATCACGATCAATGACAAACAAACTAGAGGATATGTCAAGCCTGGGAAATTCTTCTCGAAGGCTGGCTAAATTTTCCCAATGAATAGTACAGCGATAGCCATCTAATAGGCCTGCTGCCGCTAGAGCATAGCTGCCCGTGCAAATACCTCCCATGGGGATCTTTCGTTTTGCTACCTTGCGTAGCCCTTCCAATAGAGCCTTATCGCAATAGCGTTTAACGGAGTAACCACCACAAACGAGCATGATATTAGCTTCACTAGCATCATCAAGATTGCCGTCTAAACTAAGTTCCAATCCGGCACTGGATATTAATGGTTGACCATCAATACTGTGTAACGACCAGCGGTATAACTCTTGCCCCGACAACCGGTTAGCCATGCGCAATATGCCGACTGCATTTGAGAACGTACTCAGGGTATATTCGGGAAGTAATATGAATCCGATGTGCAGAGTGACTGCTTCAACTGCAATAGTATCGACATTTTCAGACATTTTTAATACCTCACCTTTCGGCTGCTGACCCTACAGGGGGCCATGCTCAAACGGCCCTTTAAACAAGGCTCTTGGGCCGAGTATAGGCTAAGAAACGGTTTTTATTAAAGACTTTTTATCGCCGTCGGCGTTTTCTTCCGCCAACCGAATCTTGCTCGACTTTTTCCTGGGGTTTATCAACCACCGAAAAGAGGTTGGGGAACGGATCTTTTTTATTGGGAAACGCCATGGCATCAACAAAATAATCCTGAAATTTAGGTTCCAAAGCCGTCTCTATTTTCTCAATATTTTTAACCAGAGTCTCGATCACATTACGGGACTCAGCATTTAGAAGAGCGATACGAGCACCCGTACCGGCCGCATTGCCGGCAGAGGAAACCTGTTCTAACACGCAATCCGGAATCAAACCCAGAACCATAGCGTGCTGCACATTAATATGGCTACCAAAAGCGCCTGCCAAACGAATGCGTTCAATGTGGTCAGTGCCTATATGGTCCATGAGTAATTTTACCCCGGCATAAAGTGCTGCCTTGGCCAGCTGAATTTGACGTATATCATTTTGTGTCACCACAATCTGAGCCTCATCGGAGTCTGGGGTATGCAGGACGTAAGACCAAGTACGGTCATTTTTGATAATTCTCGAGGTTCTGCCAATCAACTCACCATCGACAATCCCATCCACCGTAACTATCCCAGCCAAGTACATCTCAGCGACCACTTCAATAATTCCAGAACCACAGATACCTGTAACGCCATGGCTTGCAATGGCATCAGTAAAACCTTTCTCATCAGACCAAAGCTCTGACCCAATGACCTTAAAACGTGGATCCAGAGTTTCGCGATTAATTCGCACTCGCTCTATGGCACCTGTTGCGGCGCGTTGCCCACAGCTAATCTGTGCGCCCTCAAAGGCGGGGCCAGTAGGGCTAGAGCAAGCCAATAAGCGTTCGCGATTACCTAGCACTATCTCAGCATTGGTACCTACGTCAACCAACAGGGTCATCTCGCCTTGTAACTGAGGTTCTTCAGACAGGATCATCCCAGCGGTATCAGCACCTACATGGCCTGCAATACATGGCAATATGTAAATACGGCCGCCGCCATTAATCTTTAAATCTAACTCGGCTGCTGGCATTTCCACGGCAGCATCTGTAGTCAACGCAAAAGGCGCGCCTCCCAATTCCACAGGACTAATACCGAGCAAAATGTGGTGCATGATCGGATTAGCGACTAAGGAGACCTCCAAAATATCTTCGATATCGGCACCTAGTTCTTCAACCGCTTCGACAAATAGTCGGTTGAGCGCCTGACGGATCACAACAGTCATCTCATCAGCGCCTTCAGGGTGCATCATCACATAGGAAACACGGCTCATTAGATCTTCGCCAAAGCGTATTTGCGGATTCATAGTGCTGGCACTGGCCAGCACTTCTCCACTTGCTAGATCACACAGATGAGCAGCTATAGTAGTCGAGCCAACATCCACAGCCACACCATAAGCCTTCTCGTGAAATCCGGCCCAGAGAGCAATAATCTGTTGGTTTTTGTGCACAGCAACGGTGATTGCTCTCTTACCCGCCGCTAATACTGGTTGTAACGTTTTCAGCAGACGGTTGTCACAATTGAGACCCGACAGTTGCCATTCTTGTTCTAAAGCCTCTATTAGTCGCTGCAAATCTCCTTTAGGCACATGCATATCCGGCTCTTCTACCTGAACATAGTAAAGTCTGGTGGAAGGGTCGAGGACAATATCGCGGTGCTCTGCATCTTTGCGCACAATTTGTCGGTGCACCTGACTTTCAGGCGGCACGTCAATGACGACGTCATCAAGTAGCAAGGTATGGCAACTCAGACGTCGCCCCTGCGCTAGTGGTGTTTTACGCTCACCATATTTAATTTCTGTGGCACAGACCGCAGAGAGATGGCTACTATCGGAGTTAATTTGATGCTTGGGAAAGGCACCTTCAGCACAGGTGATTTGGCAACGACCGCAAAGACCTCGACCACCACAAACTGAGTCGATATCCACCCCCAAGACCCTTGCCGCATGAAGCAACGGGGTATTAACCGGAAAGCTACCACGCCGGCCAGAAGGAGTGAACACAACTTTGACTTGCTTATCTGCCATTAGATCAGTCTACCTACCATTGCTACATTTCATTTAAACACTATAGGGTATTTATGCTCTCCGACGACGACCACCGCGCACGCGTTCAGTACCGGCGGCCTGAGGCTCACGGTAAGCCCTAATCCAATTGGCGCAGTTAGGATCATTACCCATCATCACATCGCCACCCCTCACAGCTTGCATAACTTCTGGATGCAGTGGACTTGTGATTGCTGAGGTCATACCGGCTCCCATTGCCATGGTCAAAAATGCACTATTGATACCATTTCGATTAGGTAATCCAAAGCTCACGTTGGAGGCTCCACAGGTAGTGTTAACTTTCAATTCTTCACGTAGACGTCGCACCACATGCATCACCTGCAAACCAGCAGTATTAATTGCGCCAATCGGCATCACCAAAGGGTCAACAATGACATCACTGTAATGAATGCCGTAATCAGCCGCACGCTCAACAATTTTCTTAGCAACGGCGAAACGTTCGTCGGGGTCTTCAGAAATGCCAGTTTCATCATTGGAAATTGCGACAACAGCAGCACCATATTTCTTTACCAAAGGAAGCACTCTTTCTAACACTTCATCTTCACCGGTAACGGAATTAACCAACGCCTTGCCTTGATAAACTGACAGACCTGCCTCCAATGCGGCAATAATAGAGGAATCGATACTTAACGGCACATCGGTTATCGATTGCACCAATTGAATAGCCTCGGCCAGGATACGCGGCTCATCAGCCAAGGGAATACCCGCATTTACATCCAACATATGGGCACCTGCCACAACCTGCGCCAGCGCATCAGATTCAACGCGACTATAATCACCCACTTTCATCTCTTCGGCCAAAATTTTGCGGCCTGTAGGGTTAATACGTTCTCCAATGATAACAAAGGGTTGGTTAAAGCCTATTTTGACTTCTTTAGTGGCTGAACTGATGGTGGTTACAGTCATGTTTTTCTCCTAAAATTAACGATTCGGGTGCCAGGGCGTTCTATCGCCCAACACTTTAGTTTTTTCTACGATCTCAGCGATCCGCTCCTCTTGGCGATAAGCCATAATATGCGCGCCACTCACACCGTCTATTTCTTTAACTTGATTGACCATATCAATACAGATGTTGACACCTTCCTGACATTGATCCTTAGCCCCAGCAATCCGTTTGATAATATCGTCGGGGATATGCACACCAGCCACATTATTACGAATCCACTCGGCCGATTTGGCTGAAGCTAGTGGGCCTACACCCGCCAAAATAAACACTTTTTTATCTAAGCCCATATCTCTTATTTCAGACATGTAGGTTTTCAATCTGTCAATATCAAAACAATACTGAGTCTGAACAAACTGGGCGCCAGCAGCTACCTTTTTAGCCAATCGCAGCGGCCGATAATCCAGCGGTGGCACAAACGGATTAGCGGCAGCCCCTATAAACACCTGAGGTCGTGAGCTGATTTTACGACCACTCAAAAACTCGCCTTTATCCCTCATGCCTCCTAGCATTTGCAGGCTAGTCATGCAGTCCATATCAAACACAGGCTTAGCCTGAGGATGATCGCCTGACTGCACTCCGTCACCGGTGAGGCAAAGAATATTGGACACACCCATGGCCGACGCACCCAGCACATCACCCTGAATGGCGATACGATTCCGGTCACGACAAGAGATTTGCATGATCATCGAGTAGCCACGCCGCGTCAGCAACGCACACATACCAACACTGGACATATGACAGTTGGCGCCAGAACCATCGGTCGCGTTAATAGCATCAACATAACCATCAAACAAAGCTGCCCGCTCGTAGACATCATGGGGGTCGGCAGAATCTGGCGGCGCAATTTCAGCCGTAACCGCAAAGTGTCCCGCACGCAGTACTCTCTCAAATCGACCAGGAGAAAAATGGCCTGGCAGTATGGGTAAGTTCTCTCCAGCTAGGGGTTCATCATCAAAGATCATACTTCACTGGCCCCCATCCTTTTTCTTACCGCACGCAACCAAGCACTAGAGCCTTTTAAACGAACATCGATCGGTGTCTGAATGACCTGAATCGCCGACACTGGACTGCCTATCAGCTGACTACCTTGCCAAGAAGTGACCCAAACACAAACCATATCTGGTTCGATTTCGCAGTTACCATTAGCTCGCACACCACCGCAGGGGCCATTACGTAAAGTTTTGGGACAATTCATGGGACAGGCCATCCCGGTTTCACTTAGTGTGCATTGTCCGCATGATTGAGAATCAAACAGAAAGCCCTTAAGTAACTTTTCTACTGCGGCAAATCCTCGATCCAAACGATGATAACCCAGCCGCATAAAAATGGGATGCAACACTGCAAGACAGGCCTCTAGGCCCTGATAGGCCCAGTGCAACCCACGGGCATTTTTAACCGACCAATAGCGAACCCGCTTCATGCAGACTCAACCTTAAGACCTTTGTTAGCCACTAAAGCTGCTATATCGGCATTAGAGTATTCTGCCTCAATGACATCGGCAAACTGCTGGGCTAATTCCTGGGGACTCCCCTGCGCCTCAAGTGCGCAGGTTACTCGACGCCAGTCATCCAAATACTCTGCGCTGCCACCCTTCCCTGCTTTCATTGCCGCACGATCAATAGCCGCCTGAAATCGATGACTAAGCACAGATTTGCCTCGCACACGACCACTTTTAACTAATATCTGAGCTGGGATATCGCGCCAAAATATTTCAATTTTCTGCATACCATTACTCTCTATGTAAGCGGCTATCGACTAAATTTTAAAATTTGCTGTTGCAGGCTGCGGTCTAAATCACCATAACCCGTATGCAAATGATGAAAACCCAATCCTAAAAACTCAGCCGCTGCTTTTGCCTTTACCAGCAACTCGGCATCTTGGCGCTGGGACAGGTAAATCACACCGGTGTAATTAGCAAAGTATTGATCACGCAACTCTGGGTGCCTGTCGAGCTTTAGCCCTTTAACCATAATGCGATCAAAATGTTCGACCAAAAAGTCCGTCAGATAAAAGGTTCCCAATTCCTGTCCGGCCAATTCAGAAAACCGCTCTTCAGTGGCATAAAACGAATAACAGTGAGCACCTGGCAAGCGCTCTATATTCTCTTCCTCTAAAACACGATCAATCTCACCGCCTGTGCCACAGTCAGCGTAGGCAACAAAAATGCTTTGGTACTGGCCGAGGTTCTGTTTAATCTTGTCGCGTAGCTTCTCAGGAATCAATTTTGGTCGATTGTGTAACTCTGCGTCCAAACATTGCAAATCAATTTGATTCCAATTATTCAGCCTCTGTAGCCACACTATTTCATGAGCCAATGCACCGCAGGCAATCACTAGAAGCTTTGCCTTTGACTGCTCACTGGCCCTTTTCATTAAGCCGGCTCTAATGCTCGACGCTCAGACATCAGCCGAATTGCTGTGGTCGCCGCATCCGCCGCATCGCGACAGTAAGCATCGGCGCCCACCGCGATGCCAAACTCTTCATTAAGCGGCGCTCCGCCGACCATAACGATGTACTTGTCACGCATATTCTGTTCTTTCAGCGCATCGACAACTACTTTCATGTAAGGCATGGTCGTGGTTAAAAGTGCCGACATCCCCAGAATATCCGGTTTGTGTCGCTCCAGCGCGGCAAAGTAATCTTCGACAGAGTTGTTGATGCCTATATCGTAAACATCAAAACCAGCCCCCTCCATCATCATCGCTACTAGGTTCTTACCGATATCATGAATATCACCCTTAACCGTACCGATAACCATGGTGCCCACGGGCTTGGCGCCTGTCTCAGCCAACAATGGCTTTAAAATCGACATGCCGCCTTTCATCGCGTTGGCAGACAGTAAAACTTCCGGGACGAACAAAATACCATCACGGAAATCAATGCCAACGATAGTCATACCATCAACCAAAGCCTCTCCCAAGACCTTTTCAGCAGACCAGCCCCGAGCCAGAAGGATGTCAGTTCCCTCTATAATTTCTTCTTTTAGTCCGTCGTACAGATCATCATGCATCTGTAAAACCAAATCTTCGTCGGATAGTTCTGCTAATACGATATCGTCTTCATCAGACATGTGTTGTAACCCTCAAATAGGTTTTTTAATAATCACGATCGGCAAACGAGCCTTTTCGCCGCGCCATAAAGTCCAACAGTGCTTCATCAATCGCTGGATCTATCGCCGGCGCCTGATATTCATTCAGCATTTTCTTCCATAGGATATTGGCGCGTTGAGCTGTATCCAAAGCGCCATCCGCCGACCATTGCTCATAGCTGTTGTTATCAGCCACCGTTGAACGATAGAAGGCAGTTTCGAAGTTTTTCAGGGTGTGAGCAGAACCTAGGTAATGCTTACCCGGACCCACTTCTCGCACCGCATCAAGGGCCTGGCCATTTTCAGACATATCCATACCACCGAGTAGGACAGATATCATGCTGGCCTGATCACAATCCATAACGAATTTCTCATAACCCATCGCCAAGCCGCCTTCTAACCAACCCGCGGTATGTAACATAAAGTTAACTCCGGCTAGAGCAGACGTCTGCAGAGTATTAGCCGCCTCATAAGCCGCCTGAGCATCAGGCAATTTAGAGCCACAAAGGCCCCCACCACTACGAAATGGAACCCCAAGACGCCGAGCTAATGAAGCCGCAGCATAAATAACTTGGCTGGGCTCTGGCGTGCCAAAGGTAGGTGCACCTGTCGCCATGGATACCGCAGCAGCAAATGTCCCAAAAACAACGGGCGCCCCAGGTCGACACAGCTGGGTAAAAGCAATACCAGCTAATGCTTCGGCTAAAATCTGGGTAACTGTACCTGCCGTAGTCACTGGTGACATGGCTCCCGCAAGAATAAATGGCGATACCACTGTCGCCTGATTATTACGCGCATAAACCTTTAATGAACCAAGCATGGTCGCGTCATAGGTCATTGGCGAATTCACGTTAATCAGACTAGTTAATACACAATTTTGATCAACAAACTCTTCACCAAATACTAACTTAGCCATATCCACTGTATCTTGGGCACGCTCATGATGGGTTACTGAACCCATTAATGGTTTATCGCTGAGCTTAAAATGGGTGTACACCATGTCGAAGTGACGTTTATTCACCGGTAAATCCACAGGCTCACAGATAGTGCCACCTGAGTGGTGTATATCTGGTGCCATGTAGGCCAATTTGACAAAGTTTTCAAAGTCATTAATGGTCGCGTAGCGCCGGCCTTTGTCAATATCATGGACAAAAGGTGAGCCATACGCGGGCACTAACACAGTGCGCTTACCACCGATAATAACGTTGCGCTCAGGATTTCGGGCGTATTGTACATATTCTCGTGGCGCCGTCGCTTGAATTAGAGAACGACACAGGCCTTTGGGGAAATGCACCCGAGTACCCTGAACATCTGCTCCAGCTTCTTTCCACATTTCCAGAGCTTCTGGGTCATCTAGAAAATCAATACCGATCTCTTCCAAAAGGATATCAGCGTTATCTTCTATCAGCTGTAAATTCTCTTCAGTCAGATATTCAAAATACGGGATTTTGCGCTCAATAAACGGAGTGGTTTCAATCACTGCATTGGCACGAGCTTCGCGGCGCCCTTCACGGCCACCACCCTCTCTACCTGCTCTTCTACGCCCTGTTGGTTCAGTCATAATGATACTTCCGTTGGAGAGTATATTGCTCTCATATAATGGATCTATTATCGCCAGCAGTCTGTTCTTGTTTAGGTCAGACCGCATATGGCGATACGACACAGGAATACCCGTCTGCGACGCCATTAAATAGCGTCTTTTAAAGCCTCTTTTTACCTAACTTCTAAGGACAGCGTTGTCGCCATCAAACGGTGATTCTTCAATCACCGTGGCGCGATAACGCTCGCCTAAAATTTCAATCTCTAACTCGGTGCCAATAGCTCCGTACTCTGCCTTCACTAAGCCCAGGGCCAGAGACTTGTTGACCCGAAATCCAAACCCTCCTGATGTCGCTCGACCCACTAATTGCCCATCTTTATAAAGCCCCTCAGAGCCTCGGGCATCAGCGTCCACCACATCGTGAATTTCAAGCGTTGCAAAACAGTTTTCAAATCCGCGGTGTTGCCAATTCAGGAGGCCTTGCTTGCCAACAAAGTCACCTTCTTTGTCCAATTTAACAAACCGATCTAGCCCTGATTCAAGGGCTGAGTATTCAATCGACATTTCACGCGGAATCAACCGGTATGATTTTTCCATACGCATAGAGTCCATGGCTCGAATACCAAAGGGTTTTATCTCAAACTCAGCACCGGCGCTCATTAATTGATCAAAGATATAGTTTTGCATCTCAATGGGATGGTGTAATTCCCAACCCAACTCACCAACAAAGTTAACCCGCAACGCCTCAGCTTGGGCATAACCCACGTTAATAGATTTTCCTGTCAGCCACTTAAAGCTGTCATTGGACAGATCAGTGTCGGTAAGTTTTTGTAGCACTTCACGAGACTTTGGCCCAGCAACCACCAACACGCCCATTTGGGTGGTGATTTTTTGCAATTTGACCGAGCCGTCATTAGGCGCAAGCTTAGTTAGATAATCCCAATCGTGACGCTCGTTAGAGCCTGCAAAAACGAGGTAATAGCTATTTTTTGCGCGCTTATAGATAGTAAATTCTGCGCGCACACCACCATTTAAGGACAGCATATGGCAGAGTCCAATACGGCCAATTCCTTTGGGAACATTGTTGGCGACAACGCTATTCAACCACGCTTCAGAGCCATGCCCAGATACCGTTGCTTTAGAGAATGCGGACATATCCAGTACGCCGACCTTCTTACTAACATGGAGGCATTCGTTACCTACAAAATCAAAGTAATTAGAGCGACGGAACGAATTCTTCTCAACAATACGGCCATCATCCAAAGCTTTGGAATGGTTTTTATTCCACAGGGTATCGCCTTTATTCAAATCTTGGTCGGACAGCGAGTAATCTACAGGTGCAAACCAGTTGGGTCGCTCCCACCCATACACTGAGCCGAACACTGCACCCAAATTTTTCATCCGATCGTAACAGGGAGAGGTCTTCAAGGGACGTGCTGCACCCCGCTCTTCGTCGGGATAATGGGTCTTAAACACGTGATCATAGGCTTCCTCGTTTTTAGAGCGCAGATAGCCGCGAGTGGCATAAGGTCCAAAACGCCTAGGATCAACACCCATCATGTCGACGGTAGGTTCGCCGTCCACAATCCATTCAGCTAATTGCCAGCCAGCGCCACCAGCAGCGGTGATACCGAAACTGTGTCCTTCATTGAGCCAGAAGTTCTTTAGTCCCCACGCCGGACCAACGATAGGATTGCCATCTGGCGTGTAGGCAATAGCACCGTTGTAAACAGTTTTAACACCGACTTCAGCAAAAGCCGGAACTCGACTCATGCACGCTTCAATATGAGGCATTAGCCGATCAAGGTCGCCGTTAAATAACTCGTATTCAGACTGATCGCTCGGACCATCGACATAACAGCAGGGTGCCCCCTCTTCGTAAGGCCCTAAAATAAAGCCACCAGCCTCTTCTCTAAGGTAATAACCGGCGTCAGATTCACGCAACACTGCCTGCTCTGGTAAACCTGCAGCTTTTCGGGCAAGAATATCGGGGTGAGGGTCAGTAACAATGTATTGGTGCTCTACTGGAATGACAGGAATATCAAGGCCCACCATCTCGCCAGTCTTACGAGCAAAATTACCGGTGCAGGAAACAACATGCTCACAGTGGATGTCGCCCTTATCAGTCTTTACTATCCAGCTATCATCTGACTGCTGCTCAAGATCTAAAACAGTTGTATTGCGATAGATCTCTGCACCACGAGCGCGGGCGCCCTTAGCTAAGGCCTGAGTAAGATCCGCCGGCTGAATATAGCCGTCATCGGGGTGCTGAATAGCACCTATAACACCCTCTGTATTACACAGCGGCCAGACTTCTTTGACTTCTTCTGGCGTTAAGAAATTGACCTCGACACCTACTGTTTGGGCCACACCAGAGTAATACTTGTACTCATCCATACGATCTTCAGTGGCGGCTAAACGTATATTAGATACCACACTGAACCCAACATTTTGGCCGGTTTCTTCTTGTAATTCGTGATAGAACTTCACCGAATATTGATGCAATTTACCCACTGAGTAACTCATATTAAACAACGGCAGTAGCCCTGCAGCATGCCAGGTGGAACCCGAGGTCAACTCTTTACGTTCCACCAGCACAACATCAGTCCAACCTTTTTTGGCCAAATGGTAGAGCGTGCTAACGCCCACAACACCCCCACCAACAACTACCACCTGTGCACTTTTCTTCATAAAAACTTCTCAATTTAGACTGTTATTTAGGGGTATAATTATTGCGAAGTGTAACTGGCAAGCCGCCATAGATAGCGTACAGTTACGACTGTTTCATACCTGAAAACGCCAACCATTTCGAGTCGCTTTTGAGACAGCCATTGACGGTCTTAGAAACCCCCCTAACATGGGGTTTACGGAAGATGAAGCACCTAGAAATTAAAGCCTATTAAAAGAGAGAGCTACAATAATGAGTGATATTGAGATTGCCCGTAAAGCGACAATGAAACCGATCAGTGAAGTAGCTGAGAAACTGCACATTCCGGAGTCAGCAATTATTGCCTATGGCAAGACCAAAGCCAAGATCGACCCCGAGTATCTTTCCACTCTCAGTGACCGGCCCGATGGCAAATTGATTCTGGTCACGGCGATTACCCCGACCCCAGCGGGTGAAGGCAAAACAACTACGTCTGTAGGGTTGACCGACGGACTGAGCAGAATAGGTAAGAATTCAATTGTTTGCCTGCGCGAACCAAGCCTTGGGCCCTGTTTCGGCATGAAAGGCGGCGCTGCCGGCGGTGGTTACTCCCAAGTAGTACCAATGGAAGATATTAATCTACATTTCACAGGTGATTTCCATGCAATTGGCGCAGCGCACAATTTATTATCAGCGCTGCTGGACAACCACATTCACTGGGGTAATAGCTTAAAAATTGACGCCCGCCGCGTGCAATGGAAGCGTGTTATCGATATGAATGATCGCGCTCTGCGTAATATTAGCTGTGGCCTTGGTGGCCCCGGAAATGGGTTCCCGCGTCAAGATGGCTACGATATCACTGTGTCCTCAGAAATCATGGCGATATTCTGTCTGGCTAATGACCTAGAAGATTTAAAAGCCCGCTTGAACAAAATTGTAGTCGCGTACACTCGAGATCATCAGCCCATTTTAGCCAGTGAAATTAAAGGCATTGGTGCCATGGCAGTACTGTTAAAAGATGCACTAGCTCCAAACTTAGTACAGACTTTAGAAAACAACCCAGCAATTATTCACGGCGGCCCTTTCGCCAATATTGCTCACGGCTGCAACTCAGTTATCGCCACCAAAGCAGGCCTGAAGATGGCTGACTATGTCGTCACCGAAGCCGGTTTTGGCGCTGATTTAGGTGCTGAAAAATTCTTTAACATTAAATGTCGCAGCGCTGGCCTGCATCCAGATGCCGCCGTCATCGTAGCCACTGTGCGAGCCCTTAAAATGCACGGACACGTTGGTAAAGACGCTCTTGGTGAAGAAAATGTTGAGGCTGTGCACGAAGGCTGCAGCAATCTAGTGCGGCACATTGAAAACGTCAAAGCTTTTGGTGTCCCCGTAGTGGTAGCGATCAACCGCTTTGTTACTGACACTGATGCGGAGGTCGCTATGATCAAAAAAGTGGCGAAAGCCAACGGCGTCAAAGCCCTTGAATGTACCCATTGGTCAGATGGTGGTGCCGGCACTGAGGAACTTGCCCATGAAGTAGTGGCGCTGGTCGATGGCGCTCACGCTAATTTTGCGCCTCTTTATGCGGATGAAATGCCTATTTGGGACAAGGTTAAAACCATTGCTACACGCCTCTATCGTGCGGATGATGTTATTGCCGACCAAAAGATTCGTGATCAAATCCAAAGCCTACAGGATTCTGGCTATGGCCACTTCCCCGTATGCATTGCTAAGAGTCAGTACAGTTTCTCCACCGACCCCAATCTCAAAGGTGCGCCAAATCATCATGTAATGGCGATCCGTGAAGTACGCCTGTCAGCCGGTGCCGGCTTTATTGTGGTGGTCTGTGGTGATATTATGACCATGCCTGGTTTGCCCAGAGTGCCAGCAGCAAACAATATTGATATTGACGAAAATGGTGAGGTGGTCGGATTATTCTAGATACCGGTCTGGGCACAACCTCCGGACGGTGAACTAATTGCCGTCGCTGATAGCGAGACCAAAATCTACCGCTGCATCAACAAGCACAGTTTTGATGTTGCCCGCGAGGGCTACCTCAACCTGCACCTAGCTCAGTACAAACGCAGTAAAACCCCCGGTGACAGCGACCCCATGATCAAAAGCCGCCAAAGATTTTTAAATGGCGGCTATTACCAGCCCCTAGTGGATGCCATCTTAAACACTATCAATAACTGTCCCCTTAGTTTTGAACAAAAATTGTTAGATATTGGTTGTGGCGAAGGATACTACCTACAACAGTTGCGAAATATTGCTGAACGCTCCAATGCAAACTTAGAGCTACTCGGTTTGGATGTCTCCAAAGCCGGGGTGCGACTGGCCGCCAAACGCAAGTTGAATGCTCTATTGGTCGTAGACAGCGCCTATAAAATACCGCTGTTTGATCATAGTGTCGACACAGTCCTATCGGTATTCTCACCAATATCCCCTGACGAGACCGCGCGAGTTTTAAAAACAGATGGATCCCTAATTATGGTGGGCCCGGGAGAGGAGCACCTCATTGGCCTTACCGCACACATTTATGATCAACATCAACCCCATGCAGGCAATTTTAAGGCGCTGGATGACCACCCTGCCTTTGCGCTCCAAGAGCAAATCGAAATAAAGACAACTGTCACCGTCAACGGCGCCGATATTTTTGACTTGCTGACCATGACCCCCTATTACTGGCACGCCAATGCTGAGCAACAAAGTAAGCTGTCTGCGTTAGATCAACTCACTACCCCAATACATTTTTACCTGCGCATTTATCAGAATAAGTATCCTAAACGATCGATCACATGTTGCGATTAAAGTATATGGGATTACCTGATAAACTAGACACTATGGGTCAAGAATCAACCAGCGAATAGACAATGAAATCATTACAGTAATATCATTCTATTCGGCAGGCTGAATTAAACGCTTTGATGCTTGAGCAGGAAGGTATTTTGGCCCACGTTTCATCCAAACACTCGTACTCTCTCGGGCTTTGTCACCGTGGAATTGTAGGTGGTGTTTGATCGTCAATTTGAAGACGCCAAGACATTTTTAGTCGACCAGTCACATCAGGTAACCAGCGGTTTCTCGGCAAATGAGTTGATCCGAGTCAAACAGCGTTCAGAGCACTATTCCTACAGTGCCCTAAACCGCTTTTTGATTTACGTCCTCTGCGGCCTTATCACTGCTATAGCGTTACTTTTAATTATAGTTTATTCCTACTGGTAAACAGTAATATCAGCCGCCGTACGAAAACCAATGTGTGATGAAGCCAGGGTCGCGTCTTGAGCCTGTCGTGCCGCAGGCCGAAAGCGCTGACAATAGTTGTCGGAGCACAAGAATGAACCGCCTTTTAGTGTTTTAACCGTCACTCCAGGTTGCTGAGGATCATAACCCTCTGCGCCATAATCACGCTTGCGGTCAGGTCCGTAAGCCGTATCAGTCCACTCCCAGACGTTGCCAGTAGTATCGTACAACCCCAGCCCATTAGCCGCAAAACACCCTACAGGGGAGCTGCCAACAAAACCGTCTTCGTTCATGTTGTTATACGGAAAGCGTCCCTGCCAAGTATTAGCTTTTGACTTTCCTGCATTGGGGGGCTCTTCTCCCCAAGAAAAAGAAGCACTCTCTAGCCCACCGCGAGAGGCATACTCCCACTCCGCCTCAGTAGGTAATCTTCGTCCCAGCCACTGGGCGTAGGCTATAGCATCGGTATGGGTAATTTGGACCACTGGATGGGCTTCTTTGCCCTCAATTGAGCTGTCAGGACCCTCAGGATGTTGCCAATTTGCGCCAGATACAAACTGCCACCAGGTCGCCGGTGAACTTGGCTTGTCTAAATCAGGGGCCACAAATACCATAGAGCCTGGCACTCTATACTCAGGTGGAATTTCCGGAAAATCAACGTCGGACAACCCACGCTCGGCAGCGGTGACATAATCGGTAGCATCAACAAAGGATTTGAATTGGCCGTTGGTTACTTCGGTTTTATCAATATTAAAGTCTGCTACCCTGGTGACCTTAACCGGTCCCTCATTCGGGTAATAACGATTATCGCCAAATTTAAACTCACCGCCACTAACATCAATCGTTTGATTGACCTCACTCTCGGGCAGACACACCAAGGGTAACTTGTCTTCACTGCAGGCTGTTAACAGGGCTAGGCAAAAAACACCTAAGTAAATTCTAACCGATGGTTTGTTCATGGTTTCTCTCCGTTATTTCGGCCCATAGGCATAAAAGTCAGTTTTAGCTATGCCGCGCTGATAGGCAGGTCGCTCATGACAACGGTCACGAAATGCCATTAGATTGGGCAGTTTATCTGCTGAATACATCATGGGGGCAATTTCAGCAATAAAGGACAATTGAATATCTGCACCGCTAAAGGCATTGCCGACAAACCAGTTAACACCGTCTAATGCTTGCTCTATATAACCCAAGTGTCGTGTTAACTCGTCGCTAATACGCGGTTTCAAGGCCTCGCCCCCGTCAGGGAGCTTGGAGGTGTAGAGTTTGAGCATCAACGGTAATACCGCGCCACTCTCACCGTAATGCAACCACTGCAGATATTGCTCATGGTCATCACTTCCCGTCTCAGGTAATAACTGACCTCCACCATGATGCCGCAACAGATAGTCGATAATAGCGCCCGATTCAATCACGGTAACATCGCCATCGGTGAGCACCGGTGATTTACCCAAGGGATGCACAGCCTCAAGTTCTGGTGGTGCTAAGCTGGTAACAGGGTCACGCTGATAACTTTTAATCTGGTAGTTAACACCCAGCTCTTCAAGTAACCAAATAATACGCTGAGAACGTGAGTTATTAAGGTGATGTACTGTCAACATGTGTCTATATCCTACTTGTTGCGCGTGATTGTTTTTATTTTAATAGATGGTTTTTAATAATATCGAAAATCTCAGGTTGAGTGACCATAGCCGGCACTAGCCCTTGACCCACTGCATTACTGAGCAAGGGTACGTTAACCCCGGTATGTTCTTCACTAAAAAAATCATTAGTGGCGTAGTTCACTCCCATAATCTCGCCTTCTACTGTATTGATACGGGCTAGGTATCCAGGACTATAGACAGGTACTGGAATGTCAATAAAAAGAGTTCGCTCAGATATCAGCTGCGCCGCTTGACCATGATCAGCGGTGACTAGAACAAGTGTGTCGGGGTGAAGTTTGGCAAATTCTAACGCCAAATCAAGTGTTTCATCAAGTTGTTGTAACTCTCCAATACTGCCACAGGCCTTACGCAAGTGTGATTGCTTATCTATTGATGCTGATTCGATCATCAAGAAAAAGCTATCAGCGCCAGAGTCCCCTCCTGTCAATCGCGATAAGGCTGTCTCAGTCATCAATACAAGACTTGGCATGCCGGCATACTCAGGATTCTCTTCACAGTCCATGGGCTCAGGGTATGTAACTGACCCCAACGTCCAGTGCAATCTGTTCAACAGACTGGGTATGGGTTTTTCCGCCACTCGGTCATCTTCGCCACGCCACTTAACGGGCATAGTACCGGGTGAAAACAGTCCGAGCAGTCTACCTGAGCCGTTGTTATTTAACTCTGTCGCTCGTGTCACCACCTGATAATCTGCCTTTTTTGCCAGTTGCAGGACGGTTTGGTCTGAACCCTCTGCCACTTGAACAAAGTGCTGCATACCACCACCAAGGGCTACATGAATGCCAGAATCAACTAACTGCTCTGAAATAGAACCGAGGCCACCATTACTTTTCAGGTCTGGAGAGCAATCAGCAATAGTTTTATAGTAGGTTTCAGCTTCGACCATCATCTCGGGGTTTTCACAGTCACGGGCGCTCACATGTGCATAAAAAGAAGCTGGTGTGGCGTCAGTAATACTGGCCGTACTCACGATCCCCGTTTTAATCCCCTTTTGATGAGCCAGCTCGACAATATTGGCTAAGTCTTTATCATCACTGGCACTCGTGCCTACTCGCCCAATACTAGTGGCAACACCACTGGCTATAGAAGTGGCACTGTTTGCAGAATCAGCGACATAAATAGGTCTATCTGAACTTACATCATCGACCGTCAACACCTGTGCCGTACTTCTAAGAGGAAGTTGATCAAGTGTAAGTTTGCCGCGGCTACCCACAAGATAGTTACGAGCTATCGTAATTTGATGATCGTCCATGCCATCACCGATGATAAGGATTACATTACCTGCCAGACTCGGCACAGAAATCGAACATAGCGCAGCAAATAGAGCAGGCAAAAAGGTTAATTTAAAACGCTCGCCAGAAGGATACTTCATAAGATTTAGTCCAATTAAAAATGATATCTGAATGTAACTTTTACCCATTATGCTCGTAATTTTCAACGAACATTGCATTAAGTCAGGCATTTCAACCTATACTGTAATTATACTAGTATTTTAGCTTTTATCCTTTTCTTAAAGCCCTAATTTTATGATTACCCCAGCCTTACAAAGTTTTATTAGTCGTCATCGGTTGCCCGAATCGTATCTGTCAATGGCTGAAAAATGGTTTTCTCCGATTATATCTGAGTTTGGGGAGCATTATGGACGCGAGCAAAGCATTCAAATTATAGGGGTTAATGGCGGTCAGGGGTCAGGCAAGTCAACGCTAGCCGATTACCTTTGCACCCAAGTGAAACTCCAATATGGGGCAGCCACAGTGTCATTGTCGTTAGATGATTTTTATCTAACCAAGGTCGAGCGAACTGCGCTTGCACATGACGTGCATCCGCTATTAGCCGTCCGCGGTGTGCCTGGCACTCATGATATTACGCTGGCCATCGACACGGTAAATAGCCTGAAAGCCGGTAAAAAAACCCTACTGCCTCGGTTTGATAAAAGCACTGACGATAGAACTAAAGTTGAAGACTCTGTAATCATGAATGGTCCCATTGGTCTTATAGTCCTTGAGGGCTGGTGCTTTGGTGCCGCACCGGAGTCACAAGAAAAACTAGCGGCACCAGTTAACGAACTTGAAAAAAAGTCTGATGCCAACCGCGTATGGCGGCGCTACGTTAATGACGCGTTGGCAGGAGATTATCAATCTTTATTTAACATGGCCGATCGCCGCGTGATGCTTAGAGCACCCTCCTTTGATAGCGTTTTTCAGTGGCGACTAGAGCAAGAACAAAAGCTAGCAGAGCGTTTAAGGCTCAACATTAAAGATCCGTTGCCTTTAGATATAATGGATGAGAATGATGTTCGACACTTTGTTAATTACTTTCAGCGCATCACTGAGCACTGTTTAGCTCACATGCCAGAGCGAGTAGATCATTTATACCAATTGAATGAGAACCGAGCCATCACCCGCTACGATCAATTAAATTCAAACGACTAACCGATGACCTTAGACTACCACCGCATTTTGATTGAACTCACTGACCACTCGCAATAGCTGTCGGCACGTCACCTGACCAACCAGCTTGCCATGATCCAGTACCGGACGACGACGATGGCCTTTTTTCACCATATCATCAGCAATGTCGACTAAGTCAGCGTGTAAATCGCAGTAATCAACCTCTTTGGTCATATAATCACCGACCTTTCCAACATCACCGTGCTCATTGTATGTGACCGCCAGAATAGCACGCAGACAGTCTATTTCAGATAACAAGCCCACGAGGTCATCATGCTCATCGACCACGCATATCCCAGATATCCTATTGTCGATGATCATATGAATCGCGTCAAAAAGATCAGCCTCTGCTAGGATCGTTATAGGTCCCTGAACCATGTAGTCGCTAAGGTCAACCGAATGTAACATAAACACCTCCGCACTTTGATTAACGGTTTTTAAAAGCAGGTTTTATAGGCCCCCTGCATAGGCAATAAAAGGTTGTGGCCAAGAGCCAAGCACTAAGATAGAAGCCAGTAAGACTAGCGCAAGTAGCTTTTCTAGACGATTTGCGCTTTCGCCGGTGCTTTCGGTAGACTTACTCATGGCGAAAATAACTCTCAAATAGTAATAGATAGCAACGGCACTACCCACCACTAAGGCTGCCAGTAATCCCCAAAGGCCAGATTGAATACCAAGGGTAATTACAAAGAACTTGGCCATAAATCCAGCGGTTAAGGGTATACCTGCCAGTGACAACATAGCCACAGTTAGGGCAGATGCCTCTAGTGGGCGATGCCAGAACAGGCCCTCAAAGGCACTAACATCTTGCTTGGCAGTGTCTTCTCCAGCTACCGTCGAGACTACCGTAAAAGCCGCTAAGGTAGTGACCATATAGGCTGTCAGGTAAAAGGTAATGCTTTGACTGACTAGCCCTGCATCCACGTAAGTCAGGGCTATTAACACCACCAACAGATAACCAAAATGGGCGATCGAAGAATAAGCCAGCAAGCGTTTGATATTTTCTTGACGCAATGCCAACCAATTACCAACCAGCATAGACGCAATAGCCAAGACCACTAATGCAGTGTTTAAACCGCTATATTGATAGAGAGCTCCATCTATATAAAAACGACTCAAGGCTATAAACACCGCGCCCTTGGAGACTGTGGCAAGGAACCCAGTTACCGGGGTAGGTGCGCCCTGATAAACGTCCGGCGTCCACATATGGAAGGGTGCGACGGATAGTTTAAAGCCAATGCCCGCCAACACCATGGCACTGCCCGCCATAATCAGCATGGGGTTTTCAAGGTAAGCTAAAGCGCCTTTAGCACCAATACCTGCGTAACTTAATTCACCGGTGGCTGCATAAATAAGCGCAAAACCATACAGTAACATTGCTGACGCACAGGCTGACAACACCAGATATTTAATAGCGCCCTCAAGGGGCAAATGCCCACGCTCCGGAAACGCAATCATGGCGTAAAGAGCGACGCCCATCAGCTCCATACCCAGCAATAGAGAAACCATGTGGCTGGACTGAATGAGCACCACCGCACCTAGTACCGATAACACTAAGAGCAAGTAATACTCTTCTTTTCGTTCCCCCTCAGGAGAAAATGTGTCTCTCGAGAGCACTAGAGTCACTAATGACGCAATCATAATAAGGCTCGTGAAAAACAAACTCCAATGATCCACTTGCAACAAAATCGTGACCGACTGAGTAAAGTCTCTCGCGTAATAAGCACCGCATAGCGTGAGCACAAAGCCAACGGCAGTAATTACCCAAGCCAGCGACTGATCCCTTTTAATTGACGCTTGAATCATCAATACAATAGCAGTCAGAGAGAGTATTAAAATAGGCGCCAAGGCGGAGAACATAGTCGCGTTCATTGCATTGCCTCCGCGCTGGCAAGCGCCGGGGTAGCTGTGAGCTCAAGCAAACTTTGCAATACCGGTTGTGCTGCATCTAATACTGGCTGTGGATAAATACCCAATAGGATTAGTGCGATCATCATTACTCCCATGGTCAGCATCTCGCGAGGCCCGAAATCAGCCAGACCATAGTCAGCCCACTTTTTATTAACTTCGCCTTGAAATGAACGCTGCATAAGAAGCAGCGAATAGGCCGCGCCGGTAATTAAGCCGGTAGCAGCAATCACTGTAATCCAAACATTGACTTGGAAAAGCCCCAGCAACACCAGGAATTCAGCAACAAAATTACCTAAACCTGGCAGGCCTAGCGATGCAACGACAAAAAACATTGCCACTGCGCCCATACGCGGCATCTGTTGCCACAGGCCACTCATCTCTCGCATGTCTCTTGTGTGCAATCGCTCTTGTAGCGATCCTGCGATCATAAACAGAGCTGCGGTACTAAACCCATGCGCTACCATTTGCATCACTGCACCTTGCAGTGCTAGTTCATTCCACGCATAAATTCCCAGTAGCACAAAGCCCATATGACTGACGCTGCTATAAGCTATTAGACGTTTAAAATCAGTTTGACCGAAGGCCAGCACAGCACCATAGACCACCCCTGCCGCTCCTAACCACATCGCAGGGTATGAAAAATTTAACGCCGCTTCAGGGAAGAACGGCACTGCAAAACGAATGAGTCCGTAGGCACCTGTTTTAAGAAGAATACCGGCCAGAATCACACTACCCGCAGTCGGTGCTTGAGTGTGTGCGTCGGGTAACCAAGTGTGGAAAGGAAATCCCGGTAATTTGACCACAAAAGCAATAAAGAAACCTAGCATAATCCAGTGCGCTGTTTGCTCGGCCATTTCTGTGTTCAGTAAATCAAAGTAGCTAAAGGTCCAAGTCCCTGTGGCGCCATGATTAACCGCTACTAGCGCCAATATCGACACTAGCATCAACAAGCCACTGGCTTGGGTAAAGATAAAGAATTTCATGGCCGCATAGCCACGATTCTCATGACCCCAGATTGCAATCATGAAGTACATGGGGATTAGCATTACCTCCCAAAACAGGAAGAACAGCATTAGATCTAGAGACATGAATACCCCTAGCACGCCTGCCAGTGACCACAATAAGTTAGCCTCAAAGAAGCCTTTGCGCACCACAATGTCCGTCCATGACGCGCTTATTGCAATGGCACCAAGAACCAGTGTTAGCAATACCATTAATAAACTAATGCCGTCTAATGCCAATTCAATACTAATACCGAAAGCTGGAATCCAGCCAGCCTTAAAGTGCATTAACCACGACGAAGAATCGCTGGCCACAGGCGCCTGCAATTGGGTAATGTCAGGCATGCCAGACAGACAAACAAGTAGGTACAACAAGTCAACTAGGACCACACCCATGGCCACTTTTCGAGGCATAGTGTCACTAATGCGCTCAGACAATATAGCCAATAAGCCGCCAACTAGGAGTATGACTATCAGGTTAATCATCACCATTAGAGCACCCCCACGGAAAGATTAGCGGCCAAAGTAATCACTAGGATCAGCCCTGCTACCATGCTGGCTAAATACCAGCGCATGCGCCCTGATTGAGCGACACTCAGCCAGTGGTTAAAGGTTTGATTGAGGGCAACGATTAAGCCGTATATGGCATCCACAGGTTCTCCTTTAAGCATATTAGCCAATCCATAATAAGGCTTTACAAAAAGGTGGTCATAGAGCCAGTCGATACCCCAACCGCTGAACCAAAACTGCCCGAGGCTCTTACCTAAGGTTGAGTTGACAAGTCCATCAATTTTCAACCGACCGCTGTAGAATATGAAATATGCTAATAGCACGCCAACAATAGGCACAGATATGGAAACATATTCAACCCAATGCGCCGGATGACTGCCATCGCTAGCAGGGAACACCTCACTCACCGGGATCATGAACCAACCGCCAACCATGGCTAAGAAACACAACACCGAAAGCGGAACTGCCATGCGCCATCCAGTGTTTTTATCCGGTTCGGTGTTGGCCTTACCAAAAAACACCACAAAAACTAATCTAAAACTGTAAATTGCGGTCAGCAAGGCCCCTAGGAGCCCGGCCATCCACAATCCTGGCCCTATATCGGGAAGTTGGTAAGCCTGCAGTAAAATCTGGTCTTTACTGAAGAATCCCGAGGTCATCGGTAGCGCCGCTAATGCCGCTGAGCCGATCATGAAACTCCAAAAGGTGACAGGCATTCGAGTCCTCAGGCCGCCCATTTTGAAAATATTATGTTCGTGATGCAGACAGTGGATAATCGCACCTGACCCCAAGAATAATAGCGCTTTAAAAAACGCATGGGTCATTAGGTGGAAAATACCTGCACTCCATGCGCCCACGCCCAACGCAAGAAACATATAGCCGATCTGACTAATGGTCGAGTAGGCCAAGATGCGTTTAATGTCGGTTTGCATTAGCGCTGTAAAAGCCGCCATCAGCGAGGTGGTTATGCCAATAACAGCAACAACGGTCATGGCCGTGGGTGCTAATAAGAACAACCCATGAGTACGCGCTATTAGGTAAACCCCAGCGGTAACCATAGTCGCCGCATGAATCAGCGCGCTAACCGGCGTTGGACCCGCCATCGCATCTGGTAACCAAGTATGTAACGGCAACTGAGCTGATTTGCCGACAGCCCCACAAACTAGTAGCAGGCAAGCTATTAGGGGGATAGTATCGCCTACCTGCCAGGTTTGATTGGCCTCACCCACCATGGCCTGAATATCTAAGGTTCCCAACTGCGTGAACAGTAGCAGTAAACCCAATGCCATGGCCGTATCGCCGATACGGGTAACAATAAAGGCTTTACGCGCGGCATGACCGTTGGCGTTGTGCTGATACCAGAACCCGACTAATAGGTAACTACAGACCCCGACACCTTCCCACCCTAGATAAAGCAATAAAAGGTTGTCGGCCATCACCAAGACCAACATGGCGGCAACAAACATATTCAAGTAGGCGAAATATCGAGCATAACTTGGATCTCTCTCCATAAATTCGGTAGAGAAAAGGTGAATCAAAAAGCCAACGCCAGTAATCACCGACATCATCACTAGAGTCAGTCCATCAAAATAGAACGAAATACCGGGAGCAAAACCTGCTACTTCCATCCAGATCCACAGTGATAGTTGTATAACCTGTTGATTTTGCATAAATTCAACGGCCAGCAGCAACGTCAGCAACCCAGAATCCCAATTTGAGATACCTTGAGTCGACTGCCAAATAGCATTAATGTCACTGAACTTAGCAAAGGTATCAGTGGTATTAACCAAATAGTCTCACTCATAGTTAACCCTGCATCCGGTTGGCATGATCCATATCCAATGTTTTAAAGCGCTTCTGAACTTGAAGCACCAAGCCCAAGCCCACTGCCACCTCGGCCGCAGCCACAGTGAGGATAAGCATAAATACTACCTGTCCGTCAGGCTGCCCCCAATGAGCTCCGGCGGCGACAAATGCCAAAGCCGCTGCATTAAGCATGACCTCCAGTGACATCAATATAAAAATAATATTACGTCTGATCATTAGACCGAGCATGCCAATGGCAAACAGGAGAGATGAGACCAGAAGAATGTGGTTAAGAGGTATATTCAGGCCGTCCATTATTGACCACCCTGTTTTTCTAAGTTGTCTCGCTCAAGATAACGACGACCAAGGTGGAAAGAACCTACGAGTCCTGCCAGCAATAACATTGAGGCAATCTCTACCGCCAACACATAGGGGCCAAATAAAGCCAAACCCACTTCTTTTGCCGAGACCGCAGTGACAGACACTGGACCATTGGTTTGACTAATGACCATCACCAACTCAATGAGTAAAACTACGGATAAAACCGCCGGCCCTGCCCATATTGAAGGCTGCAACCATTGTCGTTCCTGCTTATCACCCTTTTCACCTAAATTGAGCATCATGATGACAAAAACAAATAGCACCATGATTGCTCCAGCATAAATAACGATCTCTAGGGCGGCGGCAAATGGCGCGCCAATCAAGAAAAAGATAACGGCAACAGCCAGCAGCGAAACAATCAGATAAATTAGGGCGTGAATAGCATTAGCTCTGGTCATCGCCATCACTGTCGCCACCAATGCAACCGTTGCCGCTATGTAAAAAAATACAATTTCAAGCATGGACGGCCCTCTGGTCTGTTGTTGTATAAAGTAGGCTCATGGCAATAAACTCTTAGTGTCAATTGGCCTAGCTTCGTTGATAGCCTCGCCTTTGTCTTTAGACGCTGTTTTCATGCCCGACACCCGATAAAAATTGTAGTCTGGGTATTTACCCACGCCATCAATCAGTAAATGTTCTTTTTCATAGACCATGTTTTGCCGATCGTATTCACACATTTCAAAGTCAGGCGTCAATTGGATAGCATAGGTCGGGCAGGCCTCTTCACACATACCGCACATAATGCATCGTGAAAAGTTAATGCGAAAAAACTCTGGGTACCAGGTGCCATCTTCGCGGGTATCTTTCTGTAGTGCTATACAGTCAACAGGGCAAACAGCCGCGCATAGATTACAAGCCACGCAACGCTCTTCGCCATCAGGGTCGCGAGTCAACACAATGCGTCCTCGATAACGTGGCGCCAGATAGGGCATTTCTTCGGGATACTGAACAGTTTCAGCTTTGGTAAAGGTGTGCTTGAGCACTTCCCACATGGTTCGCAGTTCACTTAACATCAGGCGACTCCCTCCATCCATAACAGAACGGCACCCGTGACCAGAATATTAACCAGAGTGATGGGTAACATTACTTTCCAGCCAAGTGACATTAATTGGTCGTAACGCGGACGCGGTATCGCTGCGCGCAATAAGACAAAGAAACAAATAACCACAAATACTTTGGAACTAAACCAGAAGAATGGCGGCAACCAATCGCCGATCAACATAGGGCCATGCCAGCCGCCAAAGAATAACGTCACAATCATGCAAGAAATGAGCATTAGCCCGAGATATTCCCCGAGCATAAACATCGCAAACTTCATGCCGCCGTATTCAGTGTGGAAGCCTGCTGTGAGTTCGTGCTCTGCTTCGGGTAGATCAAAAGGTAAACGGTGGCTCTCGGCAATACCGGCAATAATAAACACGATTAAACCGAGTATCTGCGAAAAACAGAACCAAACATCGGTCTGGGCTTCAACGATGTCCACCAAACTAAAGCTGCCAGACATCATGACCACGCCGATTAATGAAAGGCCCATAAAGACCTCGTAACTAACCATTTGCGCCGCCGACCGCAAGCCACCCAAAAGTGCATATTTATTGTTAGAGGCCAGACCTCCTAGCAGCACGCTGTAAACCGCTAGAGACGTCATGCCGAGAAAGAACAACAACCCAATGTTGACGTCGATAATCATCATCCCGGGGGCAAAGGGCACTACGGCAAAACCCATCATCATAGCGACGACAATAGCGGTGGGAGCAAAGATAAACACTAATCGATCAGCAAAGGGGGGAACCCAGTCATCTTTAAACAACAGTTTAATCATGTCAGCGGCCACCTGGCCAATACCGAACGGTCCAAGTCGATTAGGCCCGTAGCGATCTTGCCAAACACCCAGCAAGCGCCTCTCGAACCACGTCAAGATAGCCGCACCTGCAACGCCGCCTATTAAGATAGTGAGGGAGAGAATTACAGGCATCAACTCAGACATTACTCGCACCTCCATCACTAATCACCTGTTCAAAAGCTGCCTTGTCTGAGGCAATCATCTCCGGTCCAGAGCGTTGCCAAGATTTGTCCGCCTCCAAGGTAACCAAACTGCCTGCCGTTAGCCCTTGCGTTTCTAGGTAGCCTACACTGTAGCCAATACAGTTTTTCGCCACTCTAGACAAAATCCTGACCTCGAGGGAACATTCAATCTCTCCCTGTTTAACCAACAAACCATCGCCCTCGGTGACGGCCAGTTTTTCAGCCACCTTCTGACCAATGGCGATAAATCCTCGACCGGCCAGTTCAGCAATTTCATCTGTATGCGCAGACAATTCATCACTTCCGTGAATCTGTTGCATGGGGACTAGATGCCACTGATGAGCCTTCAAGGTCACTTTATCGATCTGCCGGGAAATATCAGCTCCCTGTAAAGACGAACTAATCAGGCGCACTCCTGAAGGGCCGCCTTTAAGGGGACCATCCACCTCAGACTGAAACTTTTGCAGAGACTGGTTGGAATTCCACCCTGGCGACCAAACAAAGGGCATTAATGATGAGGGTTGGTCGCGATTTAAACCTTCCATGCTATAGGACAATGGGCTTTCATGATCTTTGGGCTGTTGAGGCTCATGCACTGAAACACCCGAATTCATCGCTGTACGACCGCTGTAACGATGCGTTTGACGAGGTATCTTCGAACCACGATCTCTGAAACTGTTGAGTGGCGCAACATCCAGCAGGCCTGAAAACAGCGGATTGCTCTCGGCACAGGCAGCAACTATCTGGTCAAAATTCTGTAATTTAGATAACTTTTTGTGCCCAGTAACGCTGGCCAAACGCAACAACCACTGCCAGCTAGGCAATCGCTCTGCTGCTGGAGAGTGCACGGGATAGAACCGCTGAGCGCGCCCCTCACTGCTAACCAAGGTGCCTTGAGACTCGGCATAGGATGCCGCAGCCATGACCAAGTCAGATTGATCAAGCGTACTATTCTCAACCATATCCAAGGTAATCACTTTGGTGCCGCTGGCCAATAACTGATCGATTTGCGACTTATCGCCACGGCGATACACATCATTTTCTAATATAATTAATGCATCTAGCTTGGATGCTCTCTTAGCTAAGCCGCTCAAACTACTGCCAGAACCATCGGCCACCATCAGCGCCAGTCCTAGGCTGTTGCACTCAGGTACGCAAAAACTCAACATGCTTGTCGCCTTATCCAGAGCGTCGGCCACTGCAACAGCACTGTTAATCACGCCCTGATGAGCCATGCTCGACCCACTGACAATTAACGGGTTTTTCGCCGCTTTTAACATCTGCGCTGCGGCATCTGCTTGGGGGTTATCTGTCGATTCACCCGACAGAGCTGCTGCGACAGCGTAACCAAAGGCGGCTATATCATCCGGGGCCAAAGAAACACAGATACTGGCAACATCATCAAGACGAGTATCTATGGCTGACACGATGGTCATTGGCGAACGTTGGTCTTGCGCAAGATTGCGAACCGCGGCATCTTGCCACGCTGGAAGTTCCATCTGCTCTGCTAATTCAAAGGCCTTGTTACGCACTGACTGACGCAACGCAAGCGCCACTCGTGGGGCAGTATTAGTGACATCTTCGCCAAGAATGAGCACCGCGTCGGCAGACTCAATCTGTTTAATCGATGGGTTAACCGCCTTGGTAGTCTGCAAAATATTAGCAATACTAGCCATCAATTCAGCTTCTTGATCTGAAAACCCCGATGCAAAGTTCTTCGCGCCAACCAACTCTCGCAACAGATAATTCGCCTCAATTGAGGCTCTGGGCGAACCAATAGCCGCGACCTTCTTGCCGGCCATCCAGCCAGCTGCTGTGTCCAGTGCTTGCTGCTGATGAACGGCAAAAAAGCTACCATCGGGATTCTTAATGCCCGCATAATCAAGACGTAGATCACTGTTTAGATAGCCGCTACCAAAGCGACCTCGATCACAGATAAAGTAACCATTAACCTCATTGTTATAGCGGTTATGGACACGCTTAACTTTGCCGTAACGCTCCCCTGGGGCAATATTGCAGCCCACCGCACAACCCTGACATATAGAGGGTGCAGACTGTAAATCCCACTTACGGCTATATTGCTTTAAGAAAGGTTTATCAGTGAAAACGCCTGTGGGGCATACCTCAACCAAATTGCCAGAAAACTCACTCTCTAAAACCCCTTCCTCATGACGACCGAAATACAGGTGGTCATGGGAAGCCTGTACCCCCAGATCTTTACCCCCCGCGTAATCTCGGTAATAGCGCTCGCATCGATAACAGGCGATACAACGATTCATCTCATGATGAATCAGAGGGCCCAAATATTGGTTGCGATAAGTGTTCTTTTTACCGGTATATCGCCGGTCACGATGTCCGACCATAACGGTCATGTCTTGTAGGTGACATTCCCCACCTTCCGCACAGACAGGACAGTCATGGGGATGATTAAGCATAAGGCTTTCAACCACCGCCTCACGAAACTCTGTGGCATTCTCTGCCTTGAGTGAGAACCTTGCCCCTTCGCTTACAGCGGTCATGCAGCCCATGACAATGCGGCCTTTGGTATCTTCCTCATTCTGATATTGAACCACTGCACATTGACGGCAAGAACCGATAGAGCCCATGGCCGGATGCCAACAAAAATAAGGCAGATCCAGTCCCGCATTAAGGCATGCTTCGAGTATATTTTCTCCCTGCACCACCTCAAGTTCCTGACCATCAACATAGATCATTGGCATAGTTCAGACTCCCTTTCCTGAGTGGTAAGGGCAACAGCCACCACTAATGTGTCGTTCAAAATCCTCACGAAAATATTTAAGCGCACTTTGTAGCGGCTCCATAGCGCCTGGTGCTAGGGCGCAATGGGTGTTGCCGATAGCGCCTATATAATTAATTTGATATTCAAGCGTATCCAGATCTTCAGCTTTGCCGCGACCTTGCTCTATGTCTTCTAATACCTGCCTTGTCCAAGGCAGACCGTCACGACAAGGTGTGCAAAACCCACAAGATTCCTGGGCAAAAAAGCGAATCAAATTTAACACCATGCCCACCGGGCAAGTCTGATCATCGAGAATAATCATGGTGCCAGTACCCATGCGGCTACCCGCTTTACCAATCACGTTATAGTCCATGGCTAAGTCGAGATGATCCTGGGTTAAAAAGTCAGTTGAACCGCCTCCGGGCAAGAAACCTTTAAGCTGCAAACCGTCTTGCATACCTCCGGCATGGTTTTCAAGAATTTCACGGATAGGCGTGCCCATTGGTAACTCCCAACAACCAGGATTTTTAACTCGCCCACTAACGCCAAACAGTTTAGTCCCGGCGTCCTCACCCACCCCAAGGCTCTTAAACCATTCGGCACCACGATCAATAATATGTGGGATGTTACAAAGCGTTTCGACATTGTTAACAATCGTCGGACGCCCCCATAGGCCACTCACTTGGGGGAATGGTGGCTTGGCTCTAGGATTTGCTCGCTTGCCTTCAAGCGCATTAATGAGGGCTGTTTCTTCACCACAGATATAACGGCCAGCACTGGGATGGACATACATCTCAAGCTTGTAACCGCTACCAAGAATATTGTCGCCCAGATAACCTTTGGCATAACATTCTTCCAGCGCCTGGCGCAGGCGTTCGATGGCAACGATGTATTCGCCACGGATAAAGATGTAGGAAATATCAGCACCAATGCAATAAGCAGATAAAATCATCCCTTCGATGAGTTGGTGTGGGTCATACTCCATCAACAGGCGATCTTTAAATGCCCCTGGTTCCATTTCATCTGCATTGCACACTAGATACTTGTGTCCAGGGGTGCATTTATCATCCATCGGCACAAAGCTCCACTTCATGCCGGTGGGGAATCCCGCTCCTCCGCGTCCGCGTAAGTGAGATGCGCTGACCACCTCTCGACAATCTTGGGGTGACATGCCAGACATGGCTTTGCGTAAACCTTGATAGCCACCGTTGGCCTCATAGGCAGCCATATCGGTTGGCGCCTTGCCGGGTTCAATATTGCGTGTCAGTACTTTTTCCATTAAGACTGATCTCCCGTTTTACCAGCAGAAAACAGTTCATTGATTTTATTATCATCAAGATGGGTGACCAAGTCGTCACCCACCATCATCACTGGTGCTCTATCACAGGCCCCCAGACAGGGAACTGGAAGTAGCGTATAGCGATTGTCCTCAGTGGTTTCACCGTAATCGACACCCAAGGTATCAGAGATAGCTTGCTTAATACTGTCGCAACCACTTATCCAACAGCTTACGCTGTCACAAAAGAGAATGACTTTTTCACCCACCGGGCGGCGATAAATTAAGTTATAAAAGGTCGCGACGCCCTCTAGCTCTTCTGAAGACATGTCTAGATACTTGGCTATGGCTTGAAGACACTCATCAGACACCCAGCCGCGCCCGGCCTGAATAATTTTTAGGGCGTCAATGGCAGCCCCTGATTTATAGGGAATATGCTCCAATTCGTGATCTATCTCAGCCATTTCTTGCAAGGTCAGTACTGAACTAATATCACTTTGAATCATCTTTGCATTACTCATCGGTCAACATCCGCCATCACAAAATCGATACTGGCAATAATGGCTATCAAATCAGGGATCATTAGGCCGTTACTAATCAGCGGTATTTGCTGTAAGTGAGGAAAAGAAGGGGTTCGGATACGGGTTCTGTATGAGTTAGTGCCGCCATCGCTAATTAGGTGATAACTATTGATCCCTTTGGTGGCCTCAATCATTACCGAGGCCTCTCCTGCGGGCACCACAGGCCCCCAGCTAACATTAAGAAAATGATGTATAAGAGTTTCAATATCTTCCATTGTTCGCTCTTTGGGCGGTGGGGTGGTGAGTCGATGATCGCTCTTATAGGGTCCGCCGGGCATGTTATCAAGGCACTGCCGAATAATACGTAAGCTCTGACGCATCTCTTCAATACGCAACTCAGCACGGTCATAACAATCACCGTTATGTGAAATCGGCACATCAAAGTCGAACTGATCATATCCACCGTAAGGGCGTTTTTTACGCACATCCCAATCACAACCCGTGGCCCGCAATCCTGGACCAGTAATCCCCCAGTCAATGGCTTCTTGCTGGGTATAAACACCAATACCGACTGTACGATCTTTAAGCATCTTGTTCTGCATGGCCATCTTGTCGTAATGATCCAGGCGAGCTGGTAAAAAGTCGATAAAGTCACGAATCAACGTATCCCAACCCTCAGGGAGGTCCTGAGCAACACCACCAATACGGAACCATGCTGGGTGCATACGTCCACCGGTAATCGCCTCAATAATTCCGAACAATCGCTCACGGTCAGCGAACATATAAAACACAGGAGACATTTGGCCTACGTCTTGAACAAAAGTCCCATAAAACACTAGGTGACTAGAAATCCTGAACAGCTCAGACAACATAATACGAATAATCTTGGCCCGTTCTGGCACCACTACGCCCCCGAGCATTTCCACTGATTGAATGTAGGCTAGGTTATTCATAACCCCGCCAAGATAATCAATTCGGTCTGTGTAGGGAATGTAGGTGTGCCATGTTTGGCGTTCGCCCATCTTTTCAGCACCGCGATGGTGATAACCAATATCGGGGACCGAATCAATAATCACCTCGCCATCTAATTGCAGGGCAACCCGAAATACTCCATGGACACTGGGGTGATTCGGACCCAGATTGAGGAACATATATTCACTATCTTCAGTAGCCTTTTCCATACCCCATTCTTCAGGGCGAAAACGTAGCGCCTCCTGCTCTTTAGCAACCCGTTCAGGCCCCATTTCAAAAGGCGCCATCTCGGTGGCTCGCGCTGGGTGATCTTTGCGTAAGGCATGACCCTCCCACGTCGGCGGCAGCAGAATACGGTAAAGAGTGGGATGACCATCAAAGACGACACCAAACATGTCCCAGGCCTCTCGCTCATACCAATTGGCATTAGGCCAAATACTAATAATCGTTGGGAGGTGCAGATCGGACTCAGTCAGCGCCACTTTGATACGAATATCAGCATTGCGCTCCATAGAGAGTAGCTGATAAACAACAGTAAAATCTGAAGCAGGTTGGCCAGACCGATGTTGCCGTGTGCGCTCATCAATCGCGAACAGATCATAGAGCATTGAAAACTGGGGCTTTAGGAACTGCAAAACGTCAGACAATAGAGACCTAGGCACCCACAGTGTCAGAATGGAGTCGGCCGTGGCTTGAACAGTAAACTGTTGCTGTCCAAACTGGCGATACAAGGTTTCTTCTACTTGGCTATGAACCATGGATTCAGCCGTCTGCATTTAACCCTCTCAGATTGTTATTGGGACCCTATGTTTTCGTCGGTTCCCTTAATTCTGTTGCCTGAATGCGTTGCGCGGTAAGTTCATCACGCTTGCTGATTTTGGCTGGCTTGACGATCGTTTGATCCCCAGCGGCCCAGGTAATGGGGCGTCGCTCCTTGCCAATCGATTCTTGAAGCATTATCAAACCCTGCATGAGAGCCTCTGGGCGTGGCGGACAACCGGGGACATATACATCTACCGGAATAAATTTATCTACACCTTGTACCACAGAATAAATATCGTACATACCGCCCGAATTAGCACATGACCCCATCGAAATAATCCATCGAGGCTCTAACAACTGCTCATAAAGACGTTGAATCACCGGCGCCATTTTCAAAAAACAGGTCCCTGAAATAACCATTAGATCGGCTTGCCGTGGTGTGGCGCGAATAACCTCAGAACCAAAGCGCGCAATATCATGTCGACTGGTGAAAGACGTCGCCATCTCGACATAACAGCACGAGAGGCCAAAATTGAAAGGCCATAATGAATGAGCGCGTCCCCAAGCGATTAAATCCTCAAGCTTGGCAAAAGCCACATTACGCTTAACCTGCTCTTCAATAAAATCATCACTCTGACCAGCCAAATTACCCTGTTCAGGTCTCGTTAAACTCCAGTCCATTATTCCACCTCAGCCGATTTCAGCGCATCTTTTAATCCAGCGCGCGTTTTGTTACCCCAGTCCAATGCACCGGACCTCCACTCATATACTAGCGCCAAACCAAGGATGGCAATAAACACCACCATAGATAAATAGCCTTGCCAACCAAGTTCAAAGAAGGCGATAGCCCATGCAAAAATGAACACGGTTTCCAGATCAAAGATAACAAAGAAAATGGCGACCAGATAAAATTCGACTGAAATACGAATTTGCGAGCCACCTACTGAAACAATACCGGACTCAAAAGGATCGTTGGTCGCTGCTTCTCGACGTCTTTGTCCGAGCAACCAAGAAAGCACCAACATAGTGATTACTAAGAGAATCACCATGACAAAATAAACAGCCAGCGGCCAAATTTCATAAGCGTAAGAATTAACCACTAAAACTCCCTATCAATGACATATAGAGACCGAGCAACACTTACAAGGGTAATGATTTTTAAATCAAAAGGGTATTCGACCGTCTGCGATAGACGATAAAGAGGGCTGTAAAAAGAATAATCCTTGTACAGTTTTCGCGGCATAAAATACCCCAAACGTAATGGGTTTCTTTCGCCTAACAATAATACCTAGGGAAGAACCCTTTCTTGTTATTAGATCCAGCGCTTTTAAGGTACCTAACTTGCCCGATTTTGGCAAGCATCCTGAGCCCAAATAAAGTATATTTTTTGTTTATATCTATGGTTTAGGTAATAGGCACTACCTGCGTTATAAAAACCGATCAATTAACGACCGCAAAAACGTTTATCTAAGCGAATATCTATAAAGGCACCCAAAGCTAAAAAGCCGGCCCATGGCGGCTTTTTAGCTGGGTAACCATAATCGATTATCGGTATAGATAACGCCTGCGCATCAAGAGAAGGCCTGCGATCATTAATAGCAACGGCATTGAAGCATCCGACGAACCGTCAACTGCTACCACACAGCCACCACCTCCACCCGATGAAGGCGTTGGCGCGGGCGGAGCCGGCGGACTGACTACGGTTATTGCTTCAGACGTCAAATTGATTGATTCAGCGCCATTACTCACAGTGACATTGAGGATTGCACTACCCGAGGTGTTGTTCGCCGTGACGGTTGCTGTATAGACGCCATCACCCTGCTCGGCGAAGCTGCTGACGGTAACACCTGATAATGAAGCCGTTGCATCGACTGTCATATCCTCAAGTGTCACGCCTTGTGCATCATAGGCCGTCACGGTCACCGTAGCACTATCGGACCCGTTGGCTGTTATCTCGTTGTCACTTAATGAGACTGTACTGCCATCACTTGGGGTACCCAGATACTTAACGGCCGCGCCAACGGGATCAACCAGCGTACCATTCGCTTGGCCATCGGCATCATTGGGGCCGCCATCTTCAACTGTCAACTGAATACAATTAGCGCCCTCTGTTAAGCCCTGAATGTAGACCTCACTACCAGGCTCTGGACAAGTTCCGTCGCTAGCAACCACCGAGGCAACGCTGTTAGCAGCATCTTCGACAAATAGTTGCCATCCTAATGTTTCATCGACATATTTCTTAACAACATCTCTTGGACCTAGATGGAAGCTAAGGGGCAGAACCAAGGAGTATGAGTAACCAGGCTCTGCACCCATCAAACGATAGTCAATCAAACCATCAGGAAAGTCATAGTAAGAGTCGCCTGAGACAGACAATTCTTCCTCTGTTAGGCTCAAGTCATAATCTCCTTGGCTAATCGCTCTGCCTCCTAGACGAATCGAGGTCCCATTTTCTGACTGTATCAGGTTAGTACTATTAACATTTAGTGGGAGCATATACAGCTCAGCAATAGCATCTTGATAATCAGGTATTCCATCATGATCGCTGTCTCCCCAACCCTCAGCGGCGTCTGAAACACCGTCACCATCTGTATCCTGTTCTACTGCCAGTGGGGTTAGGGTCTCCAACACGGCCATTACGACCGAGTTAGAGAGACTTAACTGTGGGTTACCGTTGTCTCTAACCAAGCCTGAAACAGTTAAAGCACCTAGATCCAAGGTAGCCGGATCAAAGGTTAGGTTACCCGCTGCGTCAGTAGCGGAATTAGGCAAAGCACTTAAAGCCGCCCCCCAGTCAAGAGTATGGTTATCAGAGTAGTTACCATCTTTTATGATGGCTGTGATTGTGACCTGCCCTCCATCGCGAGTAATCATAGGTCCAACTGAGTTAGCTTGACCCGCCCGAAGCTCTAGCATCGGTGGTAAATTTGACTCGCTGATAATAATCTTTTGAGAACTAGCACTGCCTACCACCGCGTTACATATACTAATCACTCCACAATCCTCACTAGCAATAAACGTATCGGGGAGAGTAACTGTGATTGTTTCGTCCGACTCGGCAATTGCATCCTGGACGATACTGATCGTCATGCTTACCGACCGCCCCTGGTTAATAGTTAGGCTCAACTTCGACGGCGGTCCCGGACAATTGCACTGGAATAATGACCGGGTACTCAGCTGCATCACCGCTTAAACTTACCGAGACCTCATAATCACCCTCTTCCCCAACAGAAAATGGAAGACCAAGACTCACCAAGGGGACCACACTAAGTAACTGAGTAGCTTGGGATTGATTGCCTAGAGAATCCTCAGCTGACCAAACCACTTCATAGGCGCCTGACTCGAAGGGCCCAGTTAGATTCGATGTTACATCTGGATTAGTCGGTGCTCTATCCGTTGCTGTGGCCATTCCTAAGTCAACATCAGTTAAAAAGCCAGTAGCGCTCACGACCATATTTTCTGGTATCACTAATACAGGGCCATAATCATCAACACTGACATCAGTGCCGTTGATGTATTCTTGCACGTTGGAGACGCCATCGTTATCCAAATCTTCAGCACCATCGGTCGAGTCAAATGGATCAAAACCATTGGCGATTTCAAAGTCATCAGGCATACCGTCATTGTCGTCGTCGAGATCATTGATATTTGCAATACCATCACCGTCGTTATCTGGAAGGATAATGACATCTACGGTTGCGGGGGTACTGTCAAGACGTGCGTCGTTGACCGTGAAACTGAAACTATCCGTCGTCGCATCCGCCACCGTGCTCGTATAGGTAACCACCTGAGGCATTTCATCACCTATCGCCAGATTCGATATGGTCGCATCGATAATTTGTAACCCAGATCCCTCCGCAATGTAAGCCGTATTACCATCTACAGACAATGCCACTCCACGAGCAGGCCCCGCGGTACTAAACTCACCCATGGTTCTAGGCGATGCTTTGTCGCTAATATCTATCACTTGAAGGCTGTAGTAATCTGCCACATAGGCAAAGTTGCCATCTGAGGACAGCGTCAACCCCCATGAATCCCCCTCCGTATCAAAGTTACTTAACAGGTCTGGATTGGCCGGATCATTAATATCGATAATCTGCAACCCAGAGTAATCATCAGTGACATAGGCCGTTTTACCATCATTAGACAACTGCACCGCTCTAGCTAGCCCAGGCGTATCCAGTGTACTGACTAGAACCGGATCTGCAGAGTTAGTGATATCAACAATCTCCAAACCAGCGCTATCGACGGCTATGTAGGCGCTGTTTTCATCAGCTGAAATAGTGACCCCATAGGCTGCGCCTGAGGTAGAAAATGACCCCAATAAATTTGGACTTTGAGGGTTACCAATATCGATTATTTGCAACGAATGGACGTCTGCCACATAAGCAATTGCTTCATTACTCGATAGAGCTACACCAATGGCGTAACCCTCTGTATCAAATGCACTTAATAGACTCGGATTGGAACGGTCACTTACATCGACAATCTGCAGTCCAAATTCTTCATCGGCTACGTAAGCCGTATTGCCATCACCAGAGATGGCCACATTGTAAGCTAATCCATCAGTATTGAACGTGCTGAGTACAGCAGGATTTGAGGCATCGCTGATATCAATAATCTGCAAGCCACCCTCGTAATCTGCAACAAATGCGGTATTGCCATCGCCCGAAATAACCACATTAATGGCTATACTATCAGTGGCAACCGAACCGAGTGAGTTAGGATTAAATACGGTAAAACTCCCCTGGGTAGGCTCAGAATCAAGATAATAGGTCAGGTCATCATTCTCTGGATCTGTACCAGATAGCGTGATGCTCGTTGGTATTTTTTCAACCAAAGTAACCGTCTGCGCATTGGCTACTGGCCCCTCGTTAGGATAATCACCCACATTAATCGCCGCTGTTCCTTGACTACCAGAAACAAGAGTTCGGGTGATAACAATATCTCCTGCGGTTGTCAGCACTGAAAATTTAGCGCCATTCCAACCATCGCCGTAGGAATCAGACATCCTCAGGGTATAACGCGCATCCCGTAAACAAATCAGCGTATTGAAGGGGGCAATCCCCTCATACAAAGCTGCACCTGAAGCATCCTCTAAAAACCAACTCACTTCGCCCGGCCAATCACCGGAGGTGACACTGACAAAATAAACGGTCGAAGAACAAGATGTGATCGCTATGTTTACTGAATCAATTAACGACTGAATTTCTTTTAATTGGTCAAGATTTGTCCCGCCAGCCAATAACTCAATGGCTGTCTGATAGACCGTAAGATTATTAGCGTCAACATGGGTAAGTCCAATGATGGCATTTAAATCTGTTACCGTAATCCCACTCGCATCTCCAGAATTAGCAGCCGCCAGTAATTGGCTCAAGGCAGCCGTATTGTTGTTGACGGAGTCGCAATCTTCGATAGGATCTACATCAGTGGACCCCACTGAAATTGAAGCTCCAGGCCACCCTGACTTTTCGTCGCAGTAACTCACATGGGTTAGAGCTCGATTGCCAAAAAAGCTGTCACTCGCCAAAGAGGGTCTGTCACCCAAAAAGCTCACCGCAAACAACTTGTTGTATGCAAACGCATTTGTTCCAATAACCGTGACGCTATTGCCGAAAGTCACCGAGGTGAGGACATTTGTTGTAAAGGCATAATTACCAATGGTCGTGACGCTGTTAGGAATGGTTGCTAAGGTTATACCGCTGTCGGCAAAAGCACCCTCTCCGATCACAGTAACCGCAATTCCGTCAATCGTTTCTGGAATCACCAAATTAGTGGCACAGGTACCCACGCAACCGGTAATGGTCAGACTTCCATCAAGAAACTCCAGGTAGGTCCAGGTCCCGTCGTTGCTAAGGGAATCCATCCAAATGTCAACCGCGGCCACATTACTATCAAGAGCGCCATCATTGACTTTAAAGGTAAAGCTATCAGTCGCGGCATCGGCAATGACGTCGTCTGAGGTGTGGGTGTAGTCAACAGATTGTGGAATAACATCTCCAGCAATAAATACAGTGGGTGCTACATCAATAATTTGAAGACCAATAATGTCATTAGCAACGTAGGCTTTGGTACCATCAGTAGATAGGGCAACGCCTGAAGCACTTGATGGAATTTCGAAGTTGACACGAAATGATCCCAATAACTTAGGATTTGAAGAACTCTCTATGTCGATAATTTGGAGGCCTGAATCGCTATCAGCAATGTACGCCATCTCGCCATCGGCTGCTAGCACAACATCTACGGCAGAGCCCGCGGTATCTAATGACCCTAATAAAACTGGCGTAAAGGCATAACTTACATCAATAATCTGCAGTCCTGTAGGTCCATTGGCAAGATAGGCTGTGGCGCCATCAGCTGAAAGAGCCACCCCTGACGCCACGTTGTTGGCGAATTCTAATGACCCTATTGAATTAAGGTTGCTAGCGTCACTCACATCGACAATCAGTATTCCAGACTCTCCATTAGCTACATAAGCTTTGCTACTATCGCTTGACAGCGCTATACCTAATGCCTCGCCACCTGTATTAAATAATCCCCATGAACTCGGATTTGCCGAATCGCTCACGCTGACAATATGCAGTCCAGAACTGCCGTCAGCAACATAAGCCTTGGCGCCATCAGCCGACAGTGTTACGTCTGATGCATAACCATTGGTATCAAACGTGCTTAACAAAGACGGACTAGACGGATCACTCACATCAATAATGTGTAATCCTGAAGGTCCATCAGCAACATAGGCGTAGTTACCTCGTACCGCTACCCCTCGTGCTTCCCCAGTTGTATCCATGTAGACAGGCATGCCGGGATTAGTAGGGTCCGAAACATCGATAATAGCTAGACCTGAAGCGTAATCCGCTACATAGGCATAATCGCTACTAACTGCTACCTCTCTTGCTCCCCCATTTGTATGTGTGTCGCCCAATAAGCTAGGCGCTAAGACACTCAACTGCCCGCGCCCGGGAGCATCTACCAAAGAATATGTCAGCGGCTGTTTTTCAGGGTCTATAGCTTCTAAGGCGACTTCGATGGCGTTCTGAGGCGTGGCTTTAGCTGACTGCGGCAATGCGATAGGAGCTCTGTTAACGTAAGCACCATCTGTACTCATTTCTAACGTAAAGTTATCAAGACTGCCACCATCTCCAGCGTAGATGTCTGTAATTGAGAGGACCCAATCACCTTGGGTGCTCTGATCATTAAAGGTATCAAGCGATCCTATTTGGGGCCTTAAGGTTCCTGAGACCACTGGGCTCGATAACCCACACTCAAGGTCAGAACCCTCATCATCGAAAACGGCGTTGATATCAGAACCAGACGAATAGTCTTCGTTCACGCAAACATCTTGCAACAGCGTTATGCTCATTCCAGTCGGTGAGGTAAGAATAAGCGTAAGCTCGCCAACATAAGTATGACTAACATCCACACCAACATTGACATCCGTAATCACCAAATTTTCCGAGATAGATATAGTAGATGAAACAGAAGTAGGTTCATCGGATCTTATCATCACTGGCAAGTTTTGGGCTTGGAACAAGTTAGGTGTAGTAAAGGTATACACGGTACCTGCATCCGCCACACCGCAACTATTAATTGGCGTCACCCGCCAATAGTAATTAGTCTCACGCTGCATTCCAGTAACAGATGTAAAGTTAGTATCAACAGTAGAACTGAGAAAAATCTCGCTAAAGCTCTGATCAGTAGCAACTTCTACCTTGTAGCTAACTGCGTTATTCTGTTTTTGCCATTGTAGCTTGGTCGCCAAGTCACTAAGGACACTCTGATCAGCTGGTAACGTTAGGGTAACCGGGGTAAATATGGAGCTATAGGCGGACACGTTAAGGGTCACGGATTGAGTACGAATATCTGATGTCGCAATAACTTCAACTGGGTAGGTATTCGGCACAATGTCAGTCGCAGCCGAAAAGGTTACATCAATAGGTGTGTTGTTCACTGAAGCACTGACCGGAGAAAATCCAACAGCCAAACCAGATGGTGCATTTAAAGACGAGAAAATGGCCGTGTCAGTGTACGCCGACGAAGTTTCATAGGTTAACGATGCTGAGGTACTTTGGTTATTACAGACAGCATAATCAAGCTCACTATAAGTTAAAACAATATCATCGCGAGTTATGCCAAAATCTCGAGCGTTTATCGCATAAAAAACATTATCAGTTGGCTCAACACGCACTCTTGCTGTAGAGGTTACAACGTCAGGCATGGCCACAGCATGACTACCATCATTATTGACGTTTTCAGCCAATGTGTAGGGATAAGTCAGCCCACCATCGACCGACATAGTAATATCAACCAGCTCGGCGAGTATGGGCGAAACATTCGTCCCTGCAACTCGCCAGGTAATGGTCTGGGTAGAACCGGTCAAATAGAGCTGCCCACTACCTTGAGAGATAATAGAGAAAGCACCATCATTATCGACAACGGTCACCTTAACTAGCTCTGAGGCTACTCCACCTCCTCCCTCGGCGTTATCTCTCACCGTCAACGCAAAATTAAGTTCTCTAGGAACATTCGGCAAAGTTTCCCATGTTGAGGTGGTGTCAGGGTCTTGTTGAGTTAGATTGCCAGAAAGGACGCTCGACAGTAACGGAAAATACCGTATCGAGCTCATCGTCGGTGCCAGCGAACGGAAATTAGCACCCTGAGTATTCTCTGGCCCAAAAACGTCGCTAGTGACTAAACCGTCATCGATCTGCTCCCAGGTATAAGTCAGTACATCTTCAACGTCTGCATCTGTTCCATCGCCGATAAGTACAAAGGGCGTTTTTACTGGTACAGTGTAATCTGGAATGGCCGTGACAGAGGGTACGCTATTTTCATTTGCACTATTAACATGACACGCTTGGCCTTGAAGGTAGGCCCAGCTCTGCTGAATACTCACATGGTGATAGTAATCGTCAGCCAGCGTTGCCACATCGTCAGGGCCTGTTATGCCAGCATAACTCATAATCGTAGTACCGCTGCCAGGCTCGACATTGGCTCCAGTACTTTCGGTCCTCATCGAGAAGGTGTGATTAGCGCCTACCTGGTGACCCATCTCATGGGCAACTAGATTAGTAAACACACTTCCCTCAGGCTGCGCCCAATCTGAATAGGCGCTACCCTTATTTGAATCATTACAGACGGCGCCAATGGCACCCGCATTACCACTCATGCCTGCACCAAAACTACTGAAGATGTGGCCTATATCGTAATTATCGGCACCAATGACACTATCTAGATTAGACTGTAATTCACCATTTAAACCATTTAGATCATCGGTGTAGGGATCTGATTCAGCGTCGGTATAAATAATTAAATCATTGTCATCGACCAACTCGAAAGTGACCCCAAGATCTGTTTCAAAGATAAAATTTAGCCCAGTCAGAGTCGTGTTAATACCTGCCAAAGCTCCTTCTAAAGTACCTCCGTAATAATCTGAGTATTGACTGCTCGCAGATATGGCCAAACGATATTTAGAAAGAAAGCTCTCATTAGAAAAACTGGTTCGATTAAAATTCTCATTTTTAAGGTTAAATCTAGGGGTTTTTGCCGCCTTAGATGGCACTGGCGTGCTACATGAAAAGGGGTTTCGAGTCTTCATCAGGTCTAGTTTGGTGAAGACCACATAGCTATCAGCATCTCTTGATAGTTTTCGTATGGTGGTTTTTTCAGGCCCCTGATCACCTTCGATCATCGCCTCTATACCATCAGGCGACATACTAAAGCGCACCTTCACATCAGGGTTATTGAGCGCTATACCCGAATAAGCAGTAATATTTGGAAACTTAGCGGCCAAAACCGATGAGAAATTTGATTTTTCTGTCACCAAGAATGGCATCATCTGCCCGCTGGTGTTGGGAAAGTAGACGACACTTTGACTGTAAGTATATTTATACGATTTTTGGAGCTCAGCTCTAAAACCGTCCTCATCAAGAGAGAAAACAACCGATGATTGGACATCTGGCCGAGTAGCCGAGTTGTCGACTAACCCCTTCAACGCGCCCTGAGATTGCCAATAAGGCGCTTTGTCTTTATGCGCATTAAGGTCTAGAGCTTCGTCGGCCCCATAGGCGCCTAGAGTAGTAAAACCGACTAGCGCCAGTACTATCAATATACTTTTGTAAACTGCCATATTGAAGCCTCTTCAGCTTATTATTTTTATTAGATTCATCCCATAAATATTATAATTACGTGTGCATATCACCATAGCTATAACGCAGAATTTATCAACACCTTTATCTAAACTACATTAAAAAAGCCACCCTAGGCAGCTTTTAAAAGAATAACCATCAATAGCAAGGCCGCAGAAACTTACGAGTCAAACGCGTGCCTTAAAACAATGGTTTCAACTCGATCCGGCCCCGTTGACACCACATCGATCGGTGCACCTGTTAACTCTTCAATACGCAAAATATAAGCCCGGGCCGCCTCGGGTAGATCTTCAATACGCTGGGCACCGACAGTCACATCCGTCCAACCTGCCATAGACTCGTAGACCGGGGTGATGGTTTCAAAATCATCAGCATGCATGGGCATACCAGCATCAGTGCCATCAGCCTTTTGATAGCCGACACAGATTTTAATCTCATCTAGCCCATCAAGAACATCAAGTTTGGTTAGGCATATCCCAGAAATACTATTGATACGCACAGCTTGGCGTAGTGCTACGGCATCGAACCAACCACAACGACGCTCACGACCGGTAGTGGTGCCAAATTCGTGGCCTTTCTCGCCAAGATATTGACCAATTTCGCATCTCAACTCGGTGGGGAAAGGCCCAGAGCCAACACGGGTAGTGTAAGCCTTGGTAATGCCCAGCACGTAATCAAGATACAGCGGGCCAAAGCCAGTACCTGTCGCTGTGCCACCAGCGGTGGTGTTGGATGAAGTAACAAAAGGATAGGTACCATGATCAATATCCAGCAGAGAACCTTGAGCACCTTCAAAGAGAATATTCTCTCCCGCTTCACGAGCGTCATGTAAAATCTTTGTCACATCGGCTTTCATCGGCAGTAAGGCTTCCGCCCACTGCGTGGCAAGTGCCAATGTCTGATCAAAATCGACAGCCTCTGCTTTATAGTATTGAGTTAAAGAAAAATTATGATATTCAATGACTTCTTTTAGTTTTTCTGCGAATCGCTCCATATTGGCCATGTCGCCAATTCGTAAGCCGCGCCGTGCCACTTTATCTTCATAGGCAGGACCGATACCACGACCTGTAGTACCTATTTTAGCGTTACCACGCTGTGCTTCTCGCGCGTTGTCCAGCGCTATATGATAAGGCAATATTAGAGGGCAGGAACCAGACACTCTAAGGCGATCACGCACCTCAACACCTCGCTCTTCTAACATCCCGATTTCTTTAAGTAAGGCATCCGGCGCAACCACCACACCGTTACCAATTACACAGGTTACATGCTCTCTTAAAATGCCCGAAGGCACTAAATGTAAGGCTGTTTTCTTGCCGTCGATCACCAAGGTATGGCCAGCGTTGTGCCCACCTTGAAAGCGAGCCACCAAAGAAGTTTTGTCCGTTAGTAAATCGACAATTTTTCCCTTACCTTCGTCTCCCCACTGGGAACCAAGAATTACTACATTTCTACCCATAAGATTTCTTTCTCTACTGAATTAGTCAAGCCCGCCAATCAGGCTAGGTTACGCTTTGAATTACATATTTACCGTCATTATTGATCAATTGACGATCACATTTTAGCTCCACAAGGTCAACAATCTGATCCTGAAATCCCTGTACCACCCGATTACCCTGACTGCGCAAGACAGCTACCTGATGATGACATTCAGTATCAGAAGTATAGGGCACGAAAATACCAGCGATAGTACTTTTAGTACGCTGGCCTTGAGCAACTAACGACTTGAGATCAAAAGCAAAACCAGTTGCGGGACGAGCGCGTCCAAAGGCTTCGCCAACATGATCGTAACGACCACCATTACCCAGCGCTTTGCCGTAGCCCTGGACATATCCCGCGAAAACAATACCCGTGTGGTAGTGATATCCAGGCAGTTCGCCTAAATCGATATGAATAGACACCCCCGTCTTAGCAACAGAATCTACCACTTTCTCTAACTCATCAATGGCTTGCATTACCGCAATCGGTGCACCTTTTAAGGCCTTCTTTGCCGCATCTATGACTTCAATACTGCCAGCCAAATCAGGAAGCGCTTTCAGCCAACCCCTGAGTTTCTTGTCGCTAATATTTAGGTTAATCCAATCACTTAGTTCTGCAGAAGCTTTCCGCTGCAATAACTCGAATAACCGACTTTCGCTGTCTGAGTTTAAATCAGACCCTGCGAGCAAGCCACGAAAGATGTCCACATGACCCACATCAAGATGTACTTGATTGACGCCTGAGGTCTTCAAGGTCTGTAAAAAAAGTTCAATAACTTCGATATCAGCGGGCAAAGCGGCTTCGCCAAACAACTCGACGCCAATTGATATAGGTGTTCGAGATTCCAAAGGCCCTCGTGGACGGGTGTGCAACACTGTGCCTGCATAGCACAGGCGACTGGGGCCTTGACGGCGTAGGCTGTGGGCATCCATGCGTGCGGTCTGGGGAGTTATGTCTGCTCGTATTCCCATCAAACGGCCGCTAAGTTGATCCGTCACACGAAAGGTCATCAAGTCTAGATCTGATCCAGAACCGCTGAGCAGCGACTCAGTAAATTCAACCATTGGAGGAATAACAAGATCATAACCCCAGATATTATATAGGTCGAGAATCTGGCGCCTCAGGTGCTCGACAACCTGCGCTTGCTCGGGCAGTACTTCGTCAACTCCATCCGGCAATAACCAACGATTTACATTTGACACATCAACCTCATAAAATTTAGCTTAACGCCATAAAAACAATAACAATAAGCCCAGTAGCATACTGAATAGGCCTATCAAACGCATGGTACTTTCGTCGATTTTACCCAGTGTCCTGGCCATATCGCGCCACCGTCCTGGCGCTATAAAAGGCATTATACCCTCAAAAACCAACATGAGGCCTGCTGCTCGAATGATATCTTCTAACATGAACTGTGGCCCTACAATCGACATAAAAAAACCGGGTTTCCCCGGTCTTTAAATTCTAGCAAAATCACCAGCAATGTGGCAGAAATTTGTGAACTAATTATCTTTTTCAGACAATCAGGTAATCCTTATTTTGCATCTTGATCGTTCAAATATTTAAAAAAGTCACTATCCGGTTCAACCAATAAGATATCACCCTTATTAGAGAACGCTGACTTGTATGCATTAAGGCTGCGCATAAAAGCATAGAACTCAGGATCTTGTTGATAGGCATCAGCATATACATTGGCAGCCTTAGCATCTCCCTCACCACGAAGCTCTTCGGAATCTCGATACGCGTTAGCCAGTTCAATGGTGCGTTCACGATCGGCAGATGCCCTGATTCGTTCAGCCTTTTCTTTACCTGTTGAACGCAACTCTTGGGCTTCTTTATCTCGTTCCGAAGTCATTCTGCGGAACACTTGGCTACTCACCTCAGGTGGCAAATCGATGCGCTTGACCCTTATGTCGACAATTTCAATACCAAGTTCATTACGCACAGAACCATTCAATTCTTGGGTAATATTCTTCATAAGTAAATCACGCTCACCAGACACTACTTCGTGCAATGTCCTCGTACCAAACTGATTCCTCAGCCCATCATTAACGCGTTTAGCCAGACGATTCTGTGCAATCCTCTCAACACCGCCAGTGGCCTTGTAGTATGTCTCGACATTGGCGATCTTCCACTTAGCGTAAGAGTCAACAATCAAGCGCTTCTTCTCAACAGTAAAGAAACTGGCCGGTTCGGCGTCAACAGTCAATATACGAGCATCAAAACGACGCACGTCATCAATAAAAGGTATTTTAATGTGTAGACCCGGCGCTATATCAACCTCAATCATCTCACCAAAGCGCAACTTTACACCACGCTCGACCTCGCTGATCACATAAATGGTATTGCTGACACCAATTAATATCACTAGGGATACTACGGCTAATTTCATTAATTTACTCATCGGCGTCTCTCCGATTGAATTTGGTTGCTATTTCTCTGAAGCTTTTCAATCACTTGGTTGGCTACACGTTCGATCAGCTGGTTATTGTTTTCGGCGCCGCGACTGGACGAGCCACCCCCCTGCTGAACCAGCTTATCTAAAGGCAAATAAAGCATATTATTACCACTCTCGGTATCTACTAAAATCTTAGTGCTATTAGTCATCACTTGTTCGATCGCATCTATATACAGGCGCTTACGCGTCACTTCCGGCGCCTTTCGATACTCCGTTAAAAGCTTAACAAAACGATGGGCTTCACCCTGAGATTTAGAGACTACCTGTGACAGATAAGCCTGCGCTTCTTCTCTCAAGCGCTGAGCTTCGCCGCGAGCTTCAGGAATAATCCCGTTTGAGTAGGCCTGAGCTTCGTTAACGAGCCGCTCTAGGTCTTCTCGAGCCTTAATGACATCATCATAAGCCGCCTTAACTTCATTCGGCGGTTTTGCATCTTCGATGTTAATCTTAACCACGTTAATACCGCTGGAATAAAGATCAAGCAGCTCTTGAAGCTTCTCAGCAGTAGATGTAGCCACCTGCTCACGACCCGTAGAAATCACACCATCAAGGCCAGTGCTTCCTACCACGTGGCGCAATGCACTGTCGGTAGCCTGTTGTAAGCTAAGTTCTGGCGATCTAATGCTCAATACAAAGTCTTTAGCGCTGGCAATGTTGTATTGTACAGACAGAGCTACTTCCACGATATTTTCGTCCTGGGTTAGCATAAGCCCACGGGTCGAGTACTGGCGCTCCTCTGTCACACCAATCGTGGTGCGCGAGTCCATCAGCGGCGGATTCCAATGCAGACCTGAACCTACGGTTTCATGGTATTTGCCGAGACGAAGAATAACCGCCTGCTCTTTCTCATCGACCTGATAAACACCCAATAGTCCCCACAGCACCAGCATGACTACAAGGGCCATTGGCAACAGACCTTTAATACTACCACCGCCTGAGCCTGAGCCAAACATGGAGAATTTTTCTTTTAACTTTTTCAGGGCTTCATCAATATCCGGTGGACCTTGATCGTTTCTGTTACCACCCCAAGGATCTTTTCCACCACCCGGTTCATTCCAGGCCATAATATTCTCCACATTTAATTAATGTCTTGTTTTAGACGATGATTATAAAGTGCTACGACGTCAATGTACGGTTAGGTACAGTTTATTTTAGCACCAGACCTCTATAATGTGACCAAATCATGGGTTTTCAACCCCTCAGCCTTTAAAATACGAAAAAAATCATTCTCAGACAATTGAATTTCCAGATTGATAGCGCCCTTCTCACTCACGCTTTCATTCAAAACGGCTTTATGACGGTACAAGGCAGCACGAAATGAACCCTGGCTCTGCTGCAATTGCAAATGCTTGTGCACAATCTTGCTGGGTAATCTCTCAATTATTGCTTGTAATACCACGTCCATGCCCTGACCTGCTAAAGCAGACACCCACACAGCAACCGGCAAACCCTGCGCATCACGATCAATTCGAGGTGAGAAATCATCGAGTAAGTCACCTTTATTGTAGATCATTAAGGATGGGATTTTATCGGCCTGAATTTCTTTCAGGACCTCATCAACACGCACTATATTAGTCGCACGATCTTCTGCACTAGCGTCGACAACGTGAAGTAACAAATTGGCCGATGCCGCCTCCTCCAAGGTCGCCCTAAACGCATCAACTAGACGGTGCGGTAAATGACTTATAAAACCAACCGTATCCGCAATAATGACTGCCCCTAAATCAGCAACATCTAGCCTTCTCATGGTCGGGTCTAATGTTGCAAATAGCTGATCCGCAACGAACACGTCAGCGTTAGTTAATTTATTAAAGAGTGTTGATTTACCTGCGTTGGTATAACCCACCAGAGAAACGGTGGGTATCTCAGAGCGTTGCCGACCTCTGCGGCCCTGATCTCTTTGTTTCCGCACTTTTTCGAGACGCTTTTGGATTAATTTAATCCGATCTCTAACCATACGGCGATCAGACTCAAGCTGAGTCTCGCCAGGACCACGCATACCAATACCACCCTTCTGGCGTTCAAGGTGAGTCCAACCGCGAACCAGGCGCGAGGCGAGATGCTGCAGTTGTGCCAACTCTACCTGCAACTTACCTTCATGAGTTCGCGCTCGCTGAGCAAAGATATCCAAGATAAGCCCAGTTCTATCCAGCACTCTGCACTGTAAAACGGCTTCTAAATTGCGCTCTTGGCTTGGCGACAAGTTATGATTGAAAATCACCAGTTCAGCGCAAGCGCTCTTTACCACGGCATGAATCTCTTCGAGCTTTCCCGTGCCTACAAAAAGCTTAGCGCTGGGAGACTGCCGAGATCCGGTAATAAACTCCACAGGGTCACCGCCAGCAGCGATGACTAGCTCTTCAAATTCTCTAGGATCTTCAGGTTCAGATTCGCTATTGAGCTTAATATGAACCAGTACCGCTCGTTCGCCAGACTCTGGTCGCTCAAAAAACAATGCCACCGGCTAGATTTGGTCATCGCTATAGTCGCCATCATCAGCGCCACTACTTGGAAGTCGCACTACACGAGAGGGTACAACGGTAGAAATGGCATGCTTGTACACCATTTGACTGACGGTATTCTTTAACAGGACAACAAACTGATCAAATGACTCGACCTGACCTTGGAGTTTAATGCCGTTAACTAAAAATATTGACACTGGAATACGTTCTTTTCTCAACACATTAAGAAAAGGATCTTGTAGGTTATGACCTTTTGGCATGGAGAGTTCTCCTTATTGACTATTCAATATAAGCTGTATTAATCACAGCAAAACGTTTGCGGTATTACGGACCCCCGTTAAAAGCTTTCTTTATTGCTCCTTACCTCCACAATATGGGGCTCTCTCTTAGTATTTTCAAGCTCTGACTGCATATATTTGTATAATTATAATACTGCGCACCATTATCGACCTGAATTTCGTGCGCGTTCGGCCAATTGCGCAACCAGGTGATCTGTCGCTTGGCTAACTGGCGAGTGGCGATAATACCCTTCTCTATCGCCTCCTCGAGGGTTAACAGGCCATCGCAATAATCCCAAAGCTGACGATAACCCGCAGATCTCATTGCGGTTGACGCAGCAGTTAGATCGCCGCGCTGATAAAGCGCCTTGACCTCTGATTCCAGGCCCAGCTCCATCATGAGACGAAAACGCTGGGCAATTCTCTCATGCAATAAAGAGCGATTGTTACATACCAATGCTAACTGGATTACCTGGTATTCACCCTCAATACCCTGTCCTTTTGACAATGATTGCAACTCTGACAGCGGTGACCCTGTGATTAGGTACACCTCAAGAGCTCGTTGAATTCTCTGCGAGTGATTTGGATGTAATCGCCCTGCCGTGCTTGGATCAATACGCTTCAGCTCTTCATACAAACTAGGCCAACCAGATTTATCGGCTCGCTCCTGCAGTTCATTACGAATAACTTGATTCGCCTGAGGAAGCTCGGCAAGACCTTCAAGCAATACTTTAAAGTAGAGCATGGTTCCGCCTACAAGCAGAGGTATACGCCCTGCAGCGGAGATCTCACCCATTTTTTCTCTCGCGTCCTTAAGAAAATCGCCAGCACTGTAGGTGTCAACAGGATCTCTAATATCGATGAGTTGGTGAGGGTGCTTCTTGAGCGACTCTCGATCAGGTTTGGCGCTACCTATGTCCATCTGGCGGTATACCTGAGCCGAGTCAACACTAATAATGTCGACAGGCAGGTGTTCACGAAGGCTCATCGCTACGTCTGTTTTCCCTGAAGCCGTCGGGCCCATAACGAAAATAGCTGGGGGTAACGATGATACAGACATAGTAAGGTTACCTATTGTCCCCGTAAAAAAAGTTTATCGAGCTGATCAAGAGTTAATTGAGACCAGGTCGGTCGTCCGTGGTTACATTGACCGCTGCGCTCAGTTATTTCCATATCACGAAGTAATCCATTCATCTCAGGGATACTGAGCTTTCGGTTGGCTCGCACCGAGCCGTGACAGGCCATGGTGGAAAGAATCTCATTGATGTGCTCTCTAATGCGCTGTGAGGTTCCATGTTCTAATAAATCAGAGACTACATCTCGCAATAAACCTTCAACTTTTGACCCACGTAAAATAGCCGGTATCTCTCTAACAATCACGCTTTCTAGTGCGACCCTCTCGATACTAAAACCAAGCTGCTCAAACAACCCATAATGGGCCTCAACCATATCGGCTTCTCGCTGGCTCAGCGCTAGGCTTTCTGGCACTAATAGTGGCTGCGACGCTAGACTTTGGTCTTCGAAAGCCTGTTTCATCTGCTCATAAGTAATGCGTTCGTGGGCAGCATGCATGTCGACAACGATTAATCCATGGCTATTTTCTGCAAGGATAAAAATACCTTTTAGCTGAGCTATCGCAAACCCCAATGGTGGAATCTCTTGCTCTCCCTCTGCCTGATCATGGTCCTGTCCGGAATAAAGACTCTGATAATCACTTAAGGGCGTGTTACCGCTATTAAATCTCGACTGCGACCCCTGCCATGTTTGCTGATGACCAGAAGATGGTGTGCTCAGTAATGACAATGATGACTGTTGCAACTGATTGTCTAGCGCATTTCCCTGTGTTAGACCTTCCATTTCAGCCGAAGAGTCTCCTGAACCTGTTTGTAAATGGTCCTGAGGCCGATCGCTGGCTAGGGCATTTTTTAATGTGCTGGACACAAAGCTATGAATTGACCCACTCTCACGAAAACGCACTTCATGTTTAGTGGGATGCACATTGACATCGACATCCGAAGGTAGAATCTCTAAAAACAAAACGTATGCGGGATGACGGCCATGGTAGAGCACATCTTGATAAGCCTGACGGACTGCGTGAGAAACAACTTTGTCACGTATAGAGCGACCATTAACGAAGAAATGCTGGAGGTCTGGCTGACTGCGAGAGAAAGTGGGCAGTCCTATCCATCCCCATAACCGGATACCCGTGCGATCATTATCAATGTAAAGCGCCTGCTCCATAAATAGTGGACCACATATGTCAGCAACACGATTTTCTTGCTCTGCATGACTTGTGGCGGGGCGTAAATTAAACTGTACCTTTTGGTTATGACGCAAACTAAATGCCACGTCCATTCTACTAAGTGCTAGTTTTTTAATACCGTTATAGATGCGCTTATATTCTGTGCCCTCAGTGCGCAGAAATTTACGCCTAGCTGGCGTGTTAAAAAACAGATCCCTCACTTCAACGCTCGACCCTGTAGGATGCGGTGCTGGTTGCAGCTCTACATTCATATCTCGGCCTTCAGAGATCGCTTTCCATCCTTTGCTGTCGCCAGAGTTTGATGTGAGTGTTAACCGTGATACCGACGCTATACTAGCCAAAGCCTCGCCGCGAAACCCCAAGGTAGAAACCGCCTCTAGATCATCTAGATCAGTAATTTTACTCGTTGCATGTCGGCTTAAAGCCAGAGGTAAATCGGCCTCAGAAATACCACACCCATCGTCTCGGACTTTAATGAGTTTGATACCACCCTGCTCAACCTCCACATCTACTCGTTGTGCTCCCGCATCTAGACTGTTTTCACAGAGCTCCTTAAGGACTGAAGCAGGACGCTCTACTACTTCTCCTGCGGCGATCTGGTTTGCCAGCTGTGGACTGAGGATATGAATGCTAGGCATGATTACAACCCTTAGAATAACGTTTAATGTCGGAGCTCGCTTTAGCTTGGTGGAATAGAAATCTTTTGTCCAACACGAATCGAGCTGGACGCCAAATTATTGTATCTTAATATCTTACTCACTGAAGTGTTATAACGCTGAGCAATCTCAGAAAGTGTGTCCCCAGAAGCAACAACATAGGTCCTTTTTTGTTGAGTATCGCTACTTGCCAATGAGGTTCCCACTGGCGGCATTAGAGTGTAATAGCCCACTAACCCGTCAAATATTGCCTGCGCTATTTTTCTCTGATGGCTTTCGCTGGTCAGTTTTCCGGCCTCTCGAGGATTGGAGATGTAACCCGTCTCAACCAATAACGAAGGAATGTCAGGTGACTTAAGCACTAGAAACGAGGCTTGCTCCACGCGCCTTTTGTGTAATTTAGTCACTCTGCTCATGCTGTTTAAAACATACTTGCCAGCTTCAAGACTTCGACGCAAGGTTTCGTTCATCGAAAGATCAAGTAAAACCCCAGCCAGAACATCATCTTTATCATCTAAACTTAAGATGCTCGCTCCACCAATAAGATCAGCCCTATTTTCCTTAGAAGCCAAGTATCTAGCGGCCTCACTAGTAGCGCCCTTAGTTGACAACGCGTAGACCGAAGCACCATTAACTGATAGATTTGTGAAAGCATCTGCATGCACAGAGATAAAAAAATCCGCTCCCTTCTTATGAGCAATAGCCATACGCTTCCGATGACCAACATAGTAATCACCAGTACGAATCAAAACGCCTTCAAAATACGTGTTTTGATCAAAAAGTTTTTCAATTTTCTTAGAAATTTGCAACGCTACTGTTTTCTCTAGAACTTTTTTTGGCCCGAGTGCGCCAGGGTCTTCTCCACCGTGGCCCGCATCAATAGCGATGATAATTTTGCGGTTTTTGCGCTCTAGTATCTTATCCACAGTTTTACTGACCGATTTTGTCTTACCATAAAGGTCGACTACCAATCGATTGCCATATTTTTCATTGGCTTTAAGGGTAAAACTTTTCGGACTGACACTATTCTTTAAGTCTAGGACTATTCGCAAGTCAGTTTTATTACGTGCTGCATGGCGAATAGCCGCAATTGGTGTTTTGCTCAGATCAAGTTTGTCCAACGTGGTTTTTAGATCTACATCGACCAAGTCAATAACTAATCGATCGGGATTTTTGAGGGTCATCAGTTGATGCTCAGCTACCTCGCTTAAATCAATCACTAAGCGCGTATAATCAGGAGAGTGCCATAAACGCACGGAATCTATGTCCGACCCTATTACAGGAGTCGCCATCAACAGCACAAGAGCGACCACCCAACAAGGGAGGCCAACTGTTAATGTCTTCAAATTTTTATGGCCGCTTACTTCCAATGGATGCCTTGCTCTTATTATATTGACCTAACTATGGGCTGGTGCCTCTGGCGATTTGACGAACTAACTCCTCTCCGCTAACTGAATAAGCCTGCACAGTAACACGGCGTCCGCCTTTCTCATGCATGATGCTAATACTAACATCTGCAGCAGGCAAAAACCCCTCACCACGTTCTGGCCATTCTATCAAACAGAGCACCGCATCTTCCAAGTAATCAGCAAAGCCCATGTAGTCGAGTTCTTCCGCGTCCACCAGTCGATACAAATCAAAATGGTAAACCATGCCAACATCTAGCTTATAGGGCTCAACCAAGGTGTACGTTGGGCTTTTGACAGCCCCTTTGTGGCCTAAACCCTGAAGTACGCCCCGACTAAGGGTTGTTTTTCCAGCACCTAGGTCGCCCTGTAGCGTAATAATTAGTGGCTTCGGCAGCCTTGACGACAGACTGCGTCCAAAGGCAACCATAGCCTCTTCTCCAACAATATTGAGGTCCGCTGCAGCAACTATTTGCCCGTTCACGAAAGCTCCTGATCCCATTGATTCATAGCTTCAGTTAAATATGGCAATATGTCTGTTGCGACCAAGCCTTTGTATCCTCTATCCTGCACAGCCATATCAGCGGCAGCTGAATGCAGACAACAGCCTAATTCAGCTGAAGTTTGCAGGTCCATGCCCTGAGCAATCAAACTACCAATCACACCGCTTAAAACATCACCCATGCCACCAGTAGCCATGCCACGATTCCCATAGGGGCAGACTTTTATAGGCTCTCCAGCTTGCGCCGACACAAGGGTTCCCGCACCTTTGAGGATAATAATAGCATTGTATTTTTCTTGCAATCGACGAACCGCCTCAAAGCGGTCCGCTTCAACGTCTCCAACAGAAATACCTAAGAGTCTCGCCGCTTCGCCAGAGTGAGGGGTCATAATCCACGACCTATTCTGAAAATTAGTCACAACGCGACCTTCCGATATTATATTCAGTCCATCAGCATCCACAACCATCGGCAGATCGGTTGCCATGGCTTTTTGCATCAGCTGTTCCGACCAAGACGACCGCCCTAACCCAGGCCCTATCACTAAAACAGTAGGCCGATCGAGCAATGGCTCTAATTGCTGACCTGAAACCACGGCGCAGGCCATAACCTCGGGCTGCCGAGCTAGACTTGCGGTGACATGGTCAGGTCGAGTCACCAAGCTGGTCAATCCAGAACCCGTCTTTAAGGACGCCTCTGCAGCCATTATGGCGGCACCGCCAAAACATAAGTCCCCTCCGATAACCATGCAATGCCCTCGTTGGTTTTTATGCACATCTGCCTCAGGTTCTGGCATGTATTCAATGAGCTCAGACAGGTCCATCAGTTCGGCTGAGGGTGCCATTTTTTGTAAGACAGATTCTGGTATATCTAGTGAATCATAAACAATCTCACCACACAGTGCTGGGCCCCGTCCTGTAAACAAACCCTGCTTGGCTCCAACAAATGTCACGGTCAAATCAGCTTTCACCGCTATATCTTCAACCGCACCTGTATCACTGCTTAATCCCGAGGGAGCATCGATAGACAGTACTGGCAGAAAGGAACTATTGATCACCTCGATAGCTAAGGCAAAATTACCTCGAAGAGGGCCGCTAAATCCGGTACCCAGCAAACTATCAACAATTACACCTTGCGAAAGATCGCAGTCAATAGAGGGCTCTTGCATGTTTATATTGGCGTCGACGCACAGTTGTTTTGCCAGTTGGGCGTCACCAGAGATTGCCGCAGTATTCCCGACTTCATAGATCGTTACCGAGATGTTACTCGTTGCCGCCAGCGCTGCGATAATGTACCCGTCACCTCCATTATTGCCTCCTCCACAGAAAATATGTAAAAAACTAGGTTCGCCAAAGGTTTCAATTAACTCAACAAAAGCAACGGCACCCGCTTTTTGCATCAAATCAAAGCTAGATGTACCGGTATTTTCAGTGGCTAGGCTATCTAACTCTCTAACTGTTTTGGCATTAAATAAGGCATCTTGAAGAAGAGTGTGCGACATGGAGCATATATCCCAGTAAAATTAGGTCAATTATAAGTCAGAATAGCCTTGAAACCATGCATGAATTGACCGGTGAACTAGAGAAACTAGATAATTTAGCCAAAAAAATTAGAGCTTGGGGTTCAGACCTGGGTTTTCAGCAGGTTTCTATTGTCGAACCAAATTTAGATCTAGCGTCCGAGCGACTGCATCAATGGTTGGCGAAAGGGTATCAGGGATCGATGGCCTGGATGTCTGAACATGGCGACAAACGTTATGTGGTGGACAAGTTAGTTAACCACACTGTTCGTGTTATTTCTGTGCGCATGGACTATCTTGCCGACGATAAAATGATCGCCGTTTTAAAGGATGATAACAAAGCCTATATTTCTAGGTATGCCCTGGGACGAGACTATCACAAGGTTATTCGTAATCGACTCGCCACTTTAATGAAAAAGATTGAAGACGAAATACCAGAACTCGAGTTATCGCAACGTCCGTTTGTCGATAGCGCACCCGTCATGGAGAAACCTATCGCTGAACAGGCGGGTTTGGGTTGGATCGACGTAGGATCATGGTTTTTTCTGGGGGAGATATATACATCATTAAAGCTGCCTGTCGATTCACAAAAACAAGACGACCAATGCGGAAAATGCAAAGCATGTATTACCGTCTGCCCAACCGATGCGTTTCCCGAGCCCTATGTCTTAGACGCGAGGCGTTGTATATCCTATCTAACGATCGAGCATAAAGATGCCATCCCAGAAGAGCTGAGACCGCTAATGGGAAACCGCATTTTTGGCTGTGACGACTGCCAAATTAGCTGCCCATGGAATCGTTTTGCTACACCCACTAAGGAAGATGACTTTACACCGCGGCATAACCTAGACTCCCCCTCGATGGTGACTCTGTTCAATTGGGAACCAGAGGAATTCCTCGAGAAGACGCAAGGCTCTCCTATCCGCCGCATTGGTCATGAACGCTGGCTGAGGAATATTGCTGTCGGGCTAGGTAATGCAAAAGGATCAGAAGAAATCCTTCGCCAGCTAGAGGCGAAGACAGAACATCCTTCAGCACTTGTGAGAGAACACGTCGAATGGGCGATTAGACAACAGCAGGACAAACTTAAGCCCGAATAAAAACTTCACGGTAGTAGGCTAGCTCTCCGATCGAATCATGGACGTCATCCATCGCCAAATGACTGCCCTTTTTAGAAAAGCCGTCAACCAAATCAGGTCGCCACCGCAAGACTAGCTCTTTAAGTGAACTCACGTCAAGATTACGATAATGAAAAAACGAGGCTAATTCGGGCATATAACGAACTAGGAATCGTCGATCCTGGCCAATTGAATTACCACACATAGGCGATTGACCTGGCCCAACCCAGCCACTTAAAAATTCGATGGTTGCAGACATCGCCTCAATTTCACTGATTTGGCTATTGCGCACTCGTTCAGTCAACCCTGACCCACCATGTTGTCGAGTGTTCCACTCGTCCATGCCATCTAGTAAGGCGTCACTCTGTTTAATCACCATAGAGGGGCCCTCGGCTAACACATTTAACTGTGAGTCAGTCACCACGGTCGCAATTTCAATAATTCGCTCGACCTGAGGATCTAGCCCAGTCATCTCTAGATCAATCCAGATGAGATTAAGAGGGTCAATTTTTGTCATGTGGGTACCTATTTTTGACCTTTGGTGTCGATCAGTCTAGTTGTGGTGCTAGGAAAATGTTACTTAGGGCACTAATGCTATATCCTTACACCCCATAAGGCCAGAAATGGCTACATATCACCTAGGAAGCTGTTATCTATGAGTAATCATTTTTACATCTTATGAGTAAGCGCAGACTCAGTGATCGTCAAAAAGATCGTATTCAATCGATTCAATCTCGCCGCCGCGAACGCGCAATGACTAAGAATGCAATTGCGGATGAGGATATTGGCAACCTCGCCAAACTTGGACCCGAGACCCTAGGCACAGTAGTCACTAATTTTGGGTCTCAAGTGAATATTGAAGCATCAGAAGACCCGATGAAAGGTCAGGTGGTGCGTTGTCACATGCGTGCCAACCTCGACAGTCTGGTCACTGGAGATAAGGTTATATGGCGCTTTGCTGAACCCCATGGAGTCGTGGTTGCAAGACAACCGCGAGAGTCTGAACTGGTTCGTCCAGACATTTATGGGAAACTGCGTCCAGTAGCTGCTAATGTTAATTTAATAGCCATTGTATTTTCGCCAAAACCTACTGCCTTTAGTAACTTATTGGATCGTTATTTGGTGGCTGCAGAAGCTCATGGTATTAAACCATTGCTAGTCTTGAATAAGATCGACATGTTGCATGAAGGTGATTATGCCGATATTGAGCAGTTGATAGCTGACTACACCTTTATTGGCTATGACATTATTCAGGTTTCCTCCAAAACTGGTGAGGGCATTGAAGTTCTCCAAGACTATTTGGCCGGCCAAACAGCAATCTTTGTCGGTCAGTCTGGTGTTGGTAAATCGTCGTTGATTAATCTTTTACAACCGCAAGCTAATATGCCGGTTGGCCCTCTGTCGTTGGGCAAAGAAAAAGGTACTCACACCACAACCATATCTAAACTTTTTCACCTTGTTGGTGGTGGTGTATTAATTGACTCCCCTGGGATCCGAGAATTTGCCTTAACGCACCTGAGTAAAGAAAAAATTATCGACGGATTCATTGATTTTCGGCCCTATCTTGGCTATTGCAAGTTCCGCGATTGTAATCATGACAAAGAGATTGGCTGTAGCCTTTTAGCCGCCGTCACAGATAAAAAAGTACTGGCCATTCGACTCCATAACTATCGTCAGATTCTTTTATCTCAAGAAGCCACTAGATTTTAATATCTGTTAAAATCTAAATCTGCACAGCTTTATCTGTCAGCATAAAGGACGCTTAATGACCGGCACAATACCCCGCCTAATGGAACCTCAGGAGCTAGAGTCTCTGCTGGATGATGAGCGCTTAATTATTATTGATCTAGGTAGTCTTTCGTTATATTCCTTGCAGCATGTACCCGGTGCTGTGCATCTTCCTTACAGAGCTTTGATGTCCAATTATCCACCAGCAATGGGTAAATGCCCTGGCTTTAGTGAGGTAGAATCGCTAATTAACTACCTCGGTATTGATAACACCAAGCAAATCATTGTCTATGATGATGAAGGCGGTGGCTGGGCGGGCAGATTTATTTGGATAATGGATTTAATTGGATTACATAATTGGTCCTATTTAAACGGGGGCATAGTGGCCTGGATAAAAGAAGGGTTTCCGACGGAGAGTTCACCCAATCTGCCAAACGCTGGCAAAGCTTGCATTGGCGATGACTTTGCCTACCCAGCTGCTTCGATCTCTGCAGATGAAATTATAGCCTCCCTAGGCGCTAACGATTTCGCTATATGGGATGCCAGAAATCCGGCGGAGTACTCAGGTGAAATTGTTAGTGCAGCGCGAGGCGGCCACATTCCAGGTGCGATTAATCTTGAGTGGTCCTCCCTAATGAGCACCCAAACGAATTTACGTGTTCATAATGAGGCACAGGCCATTTTGGATAGTGTGGGGTTAACCAAAGACAAGCGTATTGCTACACACTGCCAACAACATCATCGTTCTGGTTTTACCTATATGGTCGCCCGAATTCTTGGTTACGATAAAATAGCCGGCTATGGCGGTTCATGGGCAGAATGGGGTAATCTTTATCACACACCAGTTGAGTATGGTATCTAACAGTCCCGCACTCACTTTGACTATTGCTATCTAAATATGAGAATCAAAATTATGAGTCACCGCGCAGATTTTTTTGTTGCTGCACAACGCATCTTACCCAAGCATGCGCTCTCTCGGATGATAGGCCGAGTGGCAGAGTCAAAACGCCCATGGTTAAAAAACATTCTCATAAAGCGAGCCATCGCTGCCTTTAATATCAACATGCAAGAAGCTCAAAGCGATAATCTCGATGATTATGAAAGTTTTAATGCTTTCTTTACCCGGACTTTGAAAGAAGAGGCGAGACCTATTGATCCCCATCACAGTGGCATTGCCTGTCCAGCAGACGGCGTCGTGAGTCAGGCTGGTAACATTAGCGAGAATAAAATACTACAAGCCAAAGGGATTGATTATTCAGTCTCCCGCATACTGGGAAACTCAACCGAGGCAAATCACTACAAAAATGGCAGTTTTGCGACTATTTATCTATCACCTAAAGACTATCATCGGGTGCATATGCCCATTACAGGGAAATTACTGCGTACACGCTACATCCCGGGAGAATTGTTTTCCGTGAATGATCTGACAGCGCAGAGTCTAAATGGGTTATTTGCCCGAAATGAACGGCTAGTCTGTGAGTTTGAGTCTGAGCTGGCGGGTCAGTTTTCAGTGATCTTTGTCGGCGCTATGTTAGTGGCGGGAATTGAAACTGTTTGGGGTGGATTTGAGCAACCGGGGATCGGGGCTGTGAGAGACAATAACCTCTCTGATCAATCTTTAATCTATACCAAAGGCGATGAAATCGGTCGATTTAAATTCGGATCAACCATTGTTTTGCTCTTTGAAAAGGATGCGGTCAGTGGATTAGACGCGCTACTGCCGCAGGCGCCTGTCTCCATGGGTGAGGGCATTGCTATCCTAAAGTAATCCAGTGGCGGCCACTATCTATCCTCAGAAAAACGATGTACGGCGTCAATGAATATTTTCGCATTCGCCGGATCAATATCTGGAGTAATTCCATGGCCAAGGTTAAATATGTGGCCATTGCCTGAACCAAAGGACTGTAAAATGGCCTGTACTTGATTTTCAATCGTTTGCTTATCAGCTCGCAATACCGCTGGATCCATATTGCCTTGAAGCGACACTTGACTGCCGACACGGTTTTTGGCCGATCCTATATCAACAGCCCAATCCAGTCCTAGACAGTGGCAGCCAGTGGCAGCCATCGCTTCTAACCAATGACCGCCGCCCTTAGTAAAGAGAATAACCGGCACATCTCGCCCATCTGCATGTGTAATTAAGCCATTAATGATTTTCTGCATGTAGGCCAATGAAAATATTTTATAGGCTTGATGCCCCAATGCGCCGCCCCAGGTATCAAATATCTGTACCACTTGCGCCCCAGCACGAATCTGAGCATTCAAATAATCAATAACTGACAGCGTCAACTTTTCCAGTAACTGGTGCATTAATTCAGGCTGGGTATAAAGCATTGTTTTAGCTCTAGCAAAGTCTCGGCTACTCTGGCCCTCAACCATATAAGTGGCTAACGTCCAAGGACTTCCCGAAAACCCTATCAAGGGCACTCGGCCATTTAATTCGCGTCGGATCATAGTCACCGCATCAGTAACATAACTTAGGTCCTTGGCTGTATTAACGACCTGTAGCTGATCGATGTCAGCTTCGGTTCTAACCGGTTTACGAAACTTTGGCCCCTCTCCTTCCTCAAAATACAACCCTAATCCCATCGCATCTGGGATGGTCAAAATATCTGAAAATAAGATAGCTGCGTCTAATTCAAAACGCTCTAGCGGTTGCAATGTCACCTCGCACGCTAGCTCGGTATTTTTACAGAGGCTCATAAAATCGCCAGCCTTTGATCTCACCTGTCGATATTCAGGTAAATAACGGCCAGCCTGGCGCATCATCCATACTGGCGTTTTATCAACAGGTTGACGGAATAAAGCCTTTAAAAAGCGATCATTTTTAAGTTGTGTCATAAATTATTTAAATTGGTTCACTGATTAATAGATTAGACCTAGTATACGTCTCGCAGATAACGCTTTTCACGCTTTAGGTTGTTGACGTACTCTCCAGCTTTGTCAGCGGTCAAATCGCCGTGCTCAGCTATGAGGTCGCATAGCGCCTGATCTACGTCTTTAGCCATACGTGTCGCATCACCGCAAACATAGAAATAGCTGCCTTGTTCAAGCCACTCATAAATACTTGCACCCTGCTCATGCATTTTGGTTTGTACATAAATCTTCTCGTTTTGATCTCGCGAAAAAGCCAAATCAAGGCGAGTTAACAGACCAGAATCTTGCATCTCCAGTAACTGTTCTTCATAAATAAAGTCTGCAGTTCTGGTTTGATCACCGAAAAACAACCAACTCCGACCCTTTGCATTACGTACCTGACGCTCTTCCAAAAAAGCCCTGAATGGCGCAATTCCAGTGCCCGGACCAACCATGATCATTGGCGCATCGTCATTGTTCGGAATACGGAATGCTTTATTGGGTGAAACGAAGATTCCTACTTTACCGCCCTCTATAACACGATCGGCCAAAAATGTTGAGCAAACACCCTGGTGTTCTCTACCTTCTGCTTGCCAGCGCACTGAGGCGACAGTAAGGTGCACAGACCCGGGATGCTGCTTGGGACTGGAAGAAATAGAATAAGCACGATGCTGTAATGGCTTCAATAATACCAAGAATTCTTCAAGTGATAACATGACACTAGGATTTAAATTCAATAAATCTAGAGTATCCTTACTCCACAAGTAATCAGCTAAGGCTTCTTTGTCTCCATTACTCATTACATTGCTAAAGACATCATCCGCAGCCTGTCTCTCTATCGCGGCCAAAAATTCGCGCGAGGGCGTCGATATTTCATAGTGATAGGTCAACAATTCATCAATCGTTTTAGTTTCACCCTCAGGCACTGTGCCTGGCGCTATGACTAACCTTTGCAGAAGAGCGGAAACTAAAGCGCCATTGTTAATTGGCATCACGTTTAGCGCATCACCTGCCTCATAGCTTAGACCACTGTCGGCAAGGTCAAACTCGTAATGACGTATCTCCTTAGCTGATGATTCTCCAGACAATAGTCTGTTGGCTGTTATAGACGATGGAAAAGGATTCTTACGGTTCCATATTGATTTGACCACGGCTGGTATCACATCTGCCTTAGGTGCTACTGCGCTGCCATCGTTTGCAAGAGGAATCACTCTAGTAATCCACTCCTCAGCCATATCCTCGTAGTCGACATCACAGTCTATACGCTCAACCAAACGCTTGGCTCCAAGTTGCTCAAGCCGAACGTCCAGTAATTTACCTGCTTGGCAAAACTCATCGTAGCCAGTATCGCCCAACGCTAGAATGCCAAATTGCATTGCCGGTAATTGAGGCATATTAGAAGCTGAAAGAGCTTCCCAAAATAACTGGGTATTGTCAGGCATCTCTCCTTCACCATAAGTCGCTATGGCAATAATGACTCGCTTCATCGCAGAGAATTCCTCAATCGAGACATCGTCTAAGCCTTGGACTACTGGCTCAAAACCTTGGCCTCGTGCTACGTTTGCCGCATCCATCGCCAAAGCTTCAGCATTGCCTGTTTGAGTACCATAGAAGATATTAAGTAGAGGCGCTGATGCCGCCCCCCCTGACTTAAGTAATGCACCGGCCTGACTCCCAACCATCGCCTTTGCCGACTGCATACCCGCCAAAAATCCTGCTAACCAAGATTTTTGGTCACCAGTAAACGGAGCATCGTCAGGAATAAATGGGAGCTTCATCAAAAGGCCTCGGTCTTAACCCACATTAGGTAAGATATCATTTAGAGCATTGTGCGCAAAAAGCTCTTCAAAACTGGGGATGCGCCCCAGCGCAATTTTATTTTTTTGCTGTTGATACAAGATCCAACCATAGGTCGCAGGACTGTCCATTGACAGAATGTTTCGCAACCTCAACGTCTCCTTGAAATCATTGAGCCGTTTACCCGCAATCATCGCAGCTAATTCGACCGCACTATACGCGGAAATCGCTTCTCGCGCATGTCTCAACAACCCGTTCATGAGAGAAAAGTCCTCTGTTAGAATGAGATTGCGAGTTGCCTTAATTGCATCTGGATGCTCTATAGAGGTAACATCAGGCAAGCGCTTTAATGATATTTTTTGTGCTGCATCTAGCACAGAGTAAGTATTAAGTAGCTCATACATGTCACTACTAGCCAATTCAGTATCCGGCACGTCGCCCTTTATCACGGGCTCACCCGAGCGCCACGCGCGCTTTAATTTATTGACTTGAAATGCCGCAAGAGCAACTGCAAGCTCTTCCAAAAGCTCCTTGCGTGATTTAGCCTCTAAAATTGCTTCATAATCTTGATACTGCAGCAGGGCTTTAGGTGTGATGTACGCAAAATTAGCTCGCTCTTCAGCCCAATGTTCCAATAGCCAGGTCGCTTTTTTAGAGCTGGTCGCATCAACATGCCACTGCAACAAGGTATGTACGGCCTGAGCGTGTATTTCGGCCACTTCTGTCGAATCTGCCAGCGAACCTAGTAGTACCGAGTCATGACTAATACTGTTGGTGAATTTCCCATAGGGGTCGTATTGGTATGCAAAACCACCTGACATACCATTACCAAAACCTTTGGCAAATGAACCTAAATTAAGCACCGCTCCGTTTGTCATATATTCAGCGCAGAAATCACCTACGCCTTCAACTACAGCAGTCGCGCCAGAATTGCGCACGGCAAATCGATCTCCGGCCTGACCTTCGATAAAGGTGCGGCCTCCGGTTGCACCAAACAATGCAAAATTACCGATTAAAACATTAGTTCCAGGCTTGTCACTACCACCAGGCGGCGCATGAACAATAATTTCTCCGCCACAAGCGGTTTTCCCAACACCATCATTGCAAGTGCCGGTATGCTCTAAGACCATGCCGTCGTTACAAAATGCGCCATAGGACTGCCCCGCAGTACCATGAGTGGCGATGCGTACGGCTCTACTAGCGAGAAACCGGCGTCCCCGACTATCTTCAAATACTGCGGGTAATTGAGACTCCCGAAGTTCATAATTAAGCATTCGCTCAATGTCTATGGCCAGCTGTCCACCAACACTCTTGTTACTGTTATTAAGAAGCTGGCTACCAGGCAATTGAATGGATACGTATTTTTTATCAATTAAGGCATCTCGGATCACGGCCAAAAAGCCATCATCGACGCTAAAATCTCGCTCCATATAGATCGGATTATCAATCTTATATTCTTCAACCACGGTCAACATTGCCCGCAGATCGAGTTGACCAACCGATGATGGATGATCTAGCAAATGCAGGAAATCACATCTCCCTCGAGCCTCACGCAATGAGCGTAACCCGAGTTGCGCGAGTATTTCTCTAACTTCATGGGCTATGTTCAGTAGATATTGCCCTAAAGCGCGAGGGTCACCATCAAATACTTCAGGGTTTGTGGTTAAGCCCGCCGGGCATTTTATATTGCAATTTTTAGCCATGACACACTTCAGCATCATTAGGGCAGTGGTGCCAAACTCAAAGCTATCTCCTCCCATAAGAGCGGATTTAACCACGTCTGACCCAGTTTGATGAGCACCAGAACAACGTAAGACCACCTTCTCGCGCAGACCATTGGCACAGAGAGCTTGGTGAACCTCAGCAATACCGATTTCAGCGGCGCGGCCCGTGTACTTGAGAGAGGTGACAGAAGCAGCGCCCGTGCCACCGGTACTGCCTGCAACATTAATGACGTCTGCACCCGCTTTCGCAACCCCTACAGCAATCGTACCTATACCATCAGACGAGACAAGCTTTACAATCACTCGAACTCGTGCCGCTTTCGCATCGTGGATAAGTTGAGCCAAATCCTCAATTGAGTAGGTGTCATGATGGGGCGGCGGCGATATCAACTCTACTCCCGGAACGCCTCCGCGAGCAGCGGCTATTTCTACATTTACTTTAGGGGCCGGTAATTGGCCACCCTCTCCAGGCTTAGCACCTTGACCAATTTTAATTTCAATTTCTTCAAGCATTGGATCAGCAAGATAACCAGCCCAAACACCAAATCGTCCTGATGCGAACTGCTTGATGCGTGAAGCTCTAATAGTCCCGTAACGAGAAATATGCTCTCCACCCTCCCCACAGTTAGACATTCCACCTACCATGTTGGTGCCGTGCGCAACCGCTTCATGGGCTGTAGCCACCAATGCACCATGACTCATTGCTCCCGACGCCAGAAATGGTGTTATTTCGCTCGCAGGCTGAACGTCACTGAGGTCAACTAATGAGGGTGCCGAACGAAGTCGAGCGAAGTAATCTCTAGCTTCCCCTGCAACAACAATAAGTAGCGTTTTTCCACTAACCAATTGCTCAACGATATACACACCAAAGCGATCCGAGCACGATTTAGCCAAGGCCTGTAAACGATCTCCCCGATCAGGCAACGGACCGGTTAATTGCAAAGCAAAGGTATCATCTCCAAGAGCTTCACATGCAAGTCCTCGAATAATAAAATGGTTATTGCCCGCGCGATTGAATAGCATCATCTCATGGCGAAATTCATCGGCTTCTGAAATAAAACTAATGTCTGCGGGAAAAGCTAAAACATCGCGAAGTGCCGCAGGCCGTCGCGCGCGCTCTTCAGTCATAGCGCGCGAAAAATCTCTATAGCCGGGCGTTATATTAAAATTATCAATTTCAGCGTGGGTAAGTCGGTCAAAACTGGTGTTAGTGTAGCCCTCATCGCTGATGCCAAAAGCACCCTCCATGCGGTTTAGTGTCAGTAAGCGCAATGCTTCATTAGTATCACCGTCACCTTTTTTGTCAAAACTAATGTCTTCTTCGGTGAGTTCAACAAAACTTCGTACCGCTGTGACCCCATACGAATGCCCAGCGCCTTCTGCACGCTCTTTAAATAATCCCAACATGGGTATATCGCCCTCTACCTCACAGGCAAGAGCACGCTCATGCCAGTCAGCAGCAGCCTGAGCTATTTCAGTAAACCCTACGCCTCCCACGGGCGATTTCATATTGGGAAAGTAACGACGAAATACGGGATCATTAGTATTTAAAAAATTGGGCTCAAAAAACTCACCACCGGAATAACTTTCAACAGTACACAGGCCAACTTTGCCCATTGTCTTCATCAATGCCTTTTCCGCAGCCTTGGTAAACTTTAAATAAGCCCCATTGACGTTATCCGCAAATTTTTCCTCAGCACGCATCTGCAATCCCATGGGATATACGGCTGATGCGCCAAAACCAAGAGCACAGGCAACATGATGTGAGGAACAAATTTGTCCACTTTCAACAATGAGTGATACTCGTAATCGCAGACCTGACTCTATTAACCGTTGATTAATGGCGGATACAATTAAAGTCATTGATATAGACGTCTTAGCACGAGAAACATGACGATCGCTTATGATAGCTATGCCACCTTGCTCTCTAGCAAAGTGCTCTACAGAATCACAGATTCCATCTATCGCGTTGACTAAAGACTCTTCGTTGGCACTCACATCACCAAATACAGGCTCATAAAGCATTGGGAAGTGACCAACTGGAGCCTCTTTTTGAGCGCCAATACTCAGCATTTGTGAGTGACTGAGAATCGGTGATTGGACCACAATTTGTCTGCCCGCCTTTGCTCCAATATTAGGCTTAGTCCCCAGAGCCACCCGCAACGTCATCCCTTCAGCCTCACGAATTGAGTCTAAAGGAGGGTTAGTGACCTGCGCAAACCGCTGAGAGAAATATTTAGCAACACCGCCTTCATTATCTGACAGCGCATTAATCGCGTTGCCATAACCCATTGCTGACACCTTTTCAGTACCCGTGGCTAGCATCGGATCCATCATAAATCGAAAGCATTCTTGATTCTGTGAATAGGCAACATATCGACCCGCCAAAGACAAATTACCAGAATAGCGCGACGAGGATATTTTCTGAGATTCAGGAACCGGTGGCAGGTCTTCGATTAGGATGCGTGCATGATCCACCAGCTTTGCGTAGTCGCGCTGACTGGCCAAGAGTTCAAGAGCCTCAGAGGTAGTAAAAGAACGTTGTTTCTGGTGGTCATAGTACAGCATACCTCCAGCCTCAATTCGTCCGCGGCTTAATACAGCCTCATCACCAAAATCTACCTGTCCTGCTTCAGACATCACTGCGAGATAACGCTCTGTTTCTATCGTTCTTAATGGCCGCAAGCCAAGACGATCTAAGCGCGCCCCGATTATCGAACCATCGCCAAAAATAAGAGCAGCGGGACCATCATTTTTCTCTTCATACAAGGAAAAGTACTCAAGCATAGAGCGCACAGGAAACGATAAACTTGTATCGTTTTCCCAAGCCGGTGGCATCATAGACACAACGGCAGTCACTAAATCCAGGTCGTCTTCAACAACACGAGATTGCAATGTTTGATCCAAACGACAGCTATCTGACTGTCCTTTTGGCCTGATAATATTGTTTTCTTTAGCCCTCGCAATAGCGGCCTCGGACAATCGATTCTTTTTATCAGTATTCAACTCTCCGTTGTGCGCCATCAATCTAAATGGCTGTGCCATAGAGGGGTGAGGGTCTGTATTCGTTGAGAATCGAGTATGAAAGTAGAGCGTATGAATACTTTGATCTAGATCATTAAGATCACAAAAATAAGGCACAATTTCATGGGAATTTAAACGACCTTTAAGCACCTGCATGCGAGATGACAGTGAAAGAGGATACATTCCTTCAAGATCCTGATCGATATAAGCTTCTGACTCTATTGAGAGTAACGCTTTGTGAATCCTTTTCTCTAGCGCCGCACCCCTTACTCCTTTTGGCGCCGCAAAAACCCATTGAGCTATAGGTAGCTGATATTTAATTGCAGCTGGACGCAACACTGAATCATCGACGTCTACACTCCGCGTAATTAGTGTAATCATACCCTCTGCTTTAAGGGCATCATCAATCAGTTTTTTAGCTCTAACATGCTGACTTTTATCGTTGGGCAAGAAAAAATTACCCACTCCAAACTCACCAGGCACTAGACTAGCGTCGACAGCTCTGCTGAAAAATGTAACTGACAAGTCAATTGAGACTCCAGCTCCGTCACCAACCCCTTCAGCTGACATACCTCCGCGGTGAGGCACCGCACACAGTGCTTCATGGCCTTTAACCAATAATTCATGAGTCTGCTTACCGTCTTTTCGAGTAAGAAAACCCACGCCGCAGCTACTTTTTTCAAAAGTACTGTCGTATAGGCCAAAGTTTTTTACATCATTCATAAGCACAGATTCTTAGTTGAGGGCAATTACTGCAATAGTTGAGCGCGCAATTTTATACGGCATTCTTTCGCCGAAAGGGTCGACATTCTACACTTTTAGCCCGATTTTCGCTATCTGATTACGCCGAACGGGGAGTATTGAGGTCAGACAGGCTAGTTGTTTTAAGCTATTTTGGGCTAATACAGAGTATTCACTAAACACATACCTAGTTAGTTGGCGCTTATTTGCCCAAGACGTTTGCCAAGATTCACTCTAATTAATTAACTATGGCAAAATTTAGCAAGAGTGGTATCCATCCATTCCTGAGGAAAATCCTGACTAACATACCCCTCGCCCAGTCTTCTTAGCAGAACCAACCTCAATTGCCCGTCAAGCACCTTCTTATCTCGATGCATTAGCATCTTGAAGGCATCTGCCGGCATGTCCTCTGGAGGAGCCACCGGCAAAGAAAAGAGGCTGATCAACTTCTTACTTCGATCAACATCTACTTGAGAAAGATCGCCTGCGTTCATCGATAAATCAAGCGCCATTGCCATGCCCGCGGCTACTGCTTCGCCATGCAGCCACCCTTGGTATGCCTGAAAAGTTTCAATGGCATGACCAAAAGTATGACCAAGATTAAGAATAGCTCTAATGCCATGCTCTGTTTCATCCGCACTCACGATTTTAGCCTTGTTGATACAAGATCTCTCAATAGCAACACTCAAGACTGTCTTGTCTCGACGTATTAGCGCACCGGCATTGGCTTCTAACCATTCAAAGAACGGATAGTCTGCTATCAGCCCATATTTAATAACTTCAGCCATACCGGCGAAAAACTGCCTGTCGGGCAGCGTATCAAGAGTATCGGTGTCTATAATCACTGCTATTGGCTGGTAAAAAGCGCCCACCATATTTTTGCCTAAAGAGTGATTCACGCCCGTTTTACCGCCAACTGACGAATCAACCTGGGCCAATAGCGTGGTCGGAATTTGAACAAAAGGAACACCTCGTTGATAAGAGGCTGCTGCAAAACCAGTCATATCTCCCACAACTCCGCCCCCCAAAGCTATCAGCGTGGTCTTTCGGTCATGGTTTTGCTCGAGCAACTTGGTAAAAATACTATTCAAATGCTCGAGAGTTTTAAAACGTTCTCCATCAGGCAAGGCTACTACGTCAATTTGCTTGCCCTCCAAACCTGCCGTTATAGATTCTAGATACAGAGGGGCGATCGTTTCATTGGTAACAATAAGAACCTTTCCGCCCTGAACATATTGATTCAGATCAACTAAAGAGATTTGCTTGGGACCGATATTGATAGGGTAGCTTCTATCCCCTAAATCAACGGTAATATGTTTTGAAGCCTTAGAGTCAGGACTTTCAGAATTAGTCATCATAACAAGCACTCTTAAAAATAAGCGCTCTATTTTAACCTGTTAGTCACAGATTTGTTTAACCCTTTTAATCTGAATTGCTCGCGAGCGTCCTTATAAGCTCCATAGCTACCTTCGGGGCCTTGGTTCCGCTAGAAGAAAAAATGAGGCTAGCAACTTCACGATAAAGAGGATCTCTCTCATCAAACAGACTATCGATAACAGCTTTACGGTCATCAACCTGCAATAAAGGACGCGCTTTATCCCTCTTAGTACGTTCATACAGCTGCTGTTTAGTTGCCGACAAATAAACGACCTGACCGGCATCAGCCATAGCAATACGGTTCTCATCACGCAGAACAATACCACCCCCTGTTGCTATAACCGCTGAAGTAGCGGCATCAATGGCATGCCGAAGCGCCCTGGACTCTCTCTCACGAAATCCCTCTTCACCCTCGACGTCGAAAATCCATTGAATATCAGCTCCGCTAGATTTAACAACTTCATGGTCGATATCAAAAAAGGGTCTGCCCAATGCATTAGCCATTTCCCTACCAATGGTAGACTTGCCGGCGCCCATTGGGCCTATTAAAAAAATATGTTTTTCAGTCATTTATCCACGAAACTATCGTCTATTACCTTGGGAGTTATAAAGATAAGTATTTCACGTTTATCCGTAACACGCAGTTCTTTTCTGAACAATCCGCCCACGCTAGGCAAATTCCCTAAAAATGGGATTTTGTCTACGGTATTAATTTCTTCCGATTGAAAGATACCGCCTAAGATCAATGTTTGCCCATCTCCAACCAAGGCCTGTGTCGAAATTTCAGTAATATCAATGGCTGGCTCACCATTAACACTAAGACTGCCCACTGAGTCCTGCTTAATCAGCAAGTCCATAATAACTCTATTGTCAGGGGTTATTTGTGGCGTGACCTCCAGCAGTAATACCGCTTCTTTGAATTGAGTCTGCACCACACACCCATTGGTTCCTTGAGACTGCGTAACGGCTTGATAGGGGATCTCGATTCCAGATTTTATCGATGCCGTTTCCTTGTCGGCTGTAAGAACTTTTGGCCTAGATACTATTTCCCCAAAGCCACTAGCTTGTAGGGCGTTTAGCTCAAGACCAATCAAAAACTTGTCCGATAAATAATCAAGGCTAAACGCGCTAGTTGAAGACGACAGCCCCAGATCTGTTTCTAAGAGCCTCGAAATTTGTTTAGTAGGGTCAGTAACCAACCCCGTTATCATATCGACTCACTGACTTTTTAAGCACCTCGTTTATCGCATTTGCAATAGCGCGCTCATCAGCTATCTCATGATCCCTGACAGCGCCTTCTGGAAGGGGTACAACGGCATAGGTCACCACTTCAAAATGCCGTTCTTGGTTAACATGAAGCTCGACTAGTTTGACAGCAGACGAAGAGATATCTATGCCTAACAGAGCAGCGTGGACAGGCGTACGAAATAGTAATGCATCCAATAATGCTGTTATTTTCGCAATTATTTTTTTCTATCCACAGATATGCCAAGCTAAAATACAGTGGTTCCACGGTAACAACACACTTTCTTGATTTCTGTGATGCACTTCACGTTATCAAAGCTCTATAATGAAAGGATAGCGATATAATGAATCCGTAATGATCAGGAACCTCAGGTAATGAACCTTGGTAAAGCTTTTAAAATAACCGCGGTATGCATCATATCGGGACTCGGCGGCTTTCTTTTAGTCTGCTCCTGCCTTTTCCTTTACCTCAGCCCTAAATTACCCTCCATCGATGAATTAAAAGACACTCGCTGGCAGATTCCGTTGAGAGTTACCTCTCGAGATTTGAAAATCATCAGCGAATTTGGAGAGAAAAAAAGATCACCAATAGACTTTGATGAAATACCCACCTTGATGATCGACGCGATTTTAGCGGCAGAAGATGACAGCTTCTTTGATCACAATGGAATTGTGATCTCCGGCCTAATGCGCGGCGTAGTTCAGCTGGCCACAGAAGGTCGTATTAGGAGCGGCGGAAGCACTATTACCATGCAGGTAGCCCGCAATTTCTTCCTATCGAAACGCCAAGAATTCACGCGGAAGTTTAACGAGATATTACTGACATTTAGAATCGAAAAGGCACTTACCAAACAAGAAATTCTGTCGCTTTATGTAAACAAAATCTTTCTCGGCAACAGAGCCTATGGCTTTGCTGCAGCATCCCATGTCTATTATGGGAAACCGCTTAGTGAATTAACCCTAGCCCAGATAGCAATGGTTGCAGGATTACCTAAAGCTCCATCATCTTATAACCCTCTAGCTAACCCAGAGCGGGCAACCATTCGTCGGAACTGGATCCTAGGGCGAATGTATAACTTGGATAAAATCACCGAAGTAGCGTATCGAGCAGCTGTAGTAGAGGTGGATAATGCCTCCCTACACCGATCTCAATCGGAATTAGATGCAGCCTATGCGGCGGAAATGGTCCGTCAACAAGTTATCGCTAAATTTGGCCTAAAAGCCTATACAGAAGGCTATACCGCGATCACCACAATAGACTCATCTGTCCAAGCGAGTGCTGTTAGCGCAGTCCAATCGGGAATAAGCGCCTATGACAAACGGCACGGCTATAGAGGTGCCGAACGTAAAAATATTGATCCAACCATATGGGAAGAAACTCTCCAAAAAACACCCACAATCGGCCATGATGATCGGTTAATATTACTAAAAAAGAATGGTGAATCCGCAATACTCAACTGGGCAGATGGACTAGATACCCTGCGCCTATTTAAAACAGTGAATGTCCAATCTCCCCTAATTGATTCAGCTGCGAGTATATTTGAAACTGGGGACCTAATTCGAATAGAGGAGCATGAAAATGGTCGCGTCACACTGTCCCAAATTCCTCTTATCCAATCTGCAATGGTTGCACTTGACCCCTTTAGTGGCGCCATCAGAGCTCTAGTGGGCGGATTCGATTATCGTCAAAGCACGTTTAATCGCGTCACCCAAGCAAGCCGACAGCCGGGCTCCAACTTTAAGCCTTTCATTTACACCACAGCATTGAAAAATGGCTTCACGACAGCATCAATTATCAATGATGCTCCTGTGGTATTTGAAGACGCCAAACTTGAAGATACCTGGCGTCCTGAGAATGATGGCGGCAAATTTTATGGCCCAACTCGCCTTAGGGAAGCCCTGTACCGGTCAAGAAATCTTGTTTCCATTCGTTTACTTCGCAGAATAGGCGTTGACCGCACTTTAGAGAGTTTGCAATCATTTGGTTTCAACACCAGTGATATGCCATCGGATTTATCAGTAGCCCTAGGCAGTCATGCCATGAGGCCAATTGACATCGCCACAGGTTATGCCATGTTTGCCAACGATGGTTTCAGAGTCAATTCTCATATTTTAGATAGAGTGATAGACCGAAATGGCAACGTGATATTTCAGGCACAGCCTGAACTAGCTTGCAATCCATGCGTGCCAAAAAATATCAGAGGTGACCAGTTGCCACAGACTGCTAACAATCCTTCTAAAGACTCAGTCGAACAACAGTTAGAGCAATTATTCAGTGATATTGAACAAAACTCTCTTGCGGAAGGCGATAAGTACAGCTGGGAAAAGGTAAAACAAAGCTTAATACTGGAGCCTACAGCAGTCTCGACACCGGCTGAACGAGTCATTGATCAACAAACTGCATTCTTAATGGACTCTATGTTGAAAGATGTTATTTTACGGGGAACAGGCAGAAAAGCTAAAACATTAAATCGCTCTGATATCGCCGGCAAAACAGGGACTACAAACGGTCCGCGAGACGCATGGTTCTCCGGCTATTCTCCAGATCTAGTCGCGACAGCCTGGGTAGGCTTCGACGATAATTCAGTTTTAGGGCGCAACGAATATGGCGGATCTGCCGCCCTGCCAATATGGATTCAATTTATGGGCGAAGCACTGTCCGAAAAACCTATTATGGTGAAACGCCAACCAAACGGTATCGTTATGGTAAAAATTGATGCCGAAACGGGGAAAAGAGTGCCTCCCAATCAGCAAGGTATTTATGAGTTTTTCAAATCGGAAAATGTCCCGGCTGCGCCAGATGACGAAAATTCCACTACTGAGTCCGAACAACAGCCGCTACCCGATGATTTATTTTAAATCATTAAGAGAGATGCCAATTTGGCCGCTAGACTAAACGAGATTTAATTAATGAATATAGATTGGCAGAATATAGATACAGTGCTCCTAGACATGGATGGCACTCTCCTTGACCTGCACTTTGATAATTTCTTCTGGCTAGAACATTTACCGAAACGCTATGCTGACCAGAATCGAGATAGCGATGGAGACATAATCGTTGCTCTGCGCCAACAGCTATTTGACAAGCAAGGCACCCTCGAATGGTATTGCACTGACTACTGGTCTAGTCAATTAGGTGTCAATATCATCGCGTTGAAACAAGAGGTAAGCCACCTTATTAACGAGCGACCTCAAGCACATAGTTTTCTTTCAGCACTAAAAGCCCATCAAAAAAAATGCGTACTGATCACTAACGCCCACCCTGATGCTGTCGCATTAAAATTCTCAGTCACGCGTATCGAACCATTGTTCGACAAGGTGATTTCATCTCACCAATATGGGCATCCAAAAGAGGCGCAAGAATTTTGGCATCGACTTCAGGTGGAGTGCCCATTTGATCCAGAGAGAACCCTATTTATTGATGATTCAGAATCAGTACTGCGTGCCGCCAACGCTTATGGCATTGCCCATTTACTCAGCATTGCAAAACCCGATAGCCAACGTGCACCTGTTACGTCGGCACAATTTAACTCAGTCGGTGACTTTGCAGAAATTCTCTCGATAGCAGGTAGTCAATAGCTATGGTGAAGGTGCGACTTGATAAGTGGCTGTGGGCTGCACGATTCTTCAAAACTCGCGCGCTCGCAAAGACTGCCATCGACACTGGTAAAATTCGTATCGATGGTCAAAAAGCTAAACCGAGTAGGATGATTGAAGCAACCAATACGCTCACGATTCGCCAGGGAGACGTCGAGAAAACCGTGCGTATCATCACAGCTTGTGAGCATCGACGCGGAGCCCCTGAAGCACAACTTCTTTATGAAGAAACAGCGTCTAGCCTTGAAGCCAGAGAGAAAAAGTCCGCCGAACAGCGTGCGTTTCACGGATCCACGCCAGTCTCAACTCGACCCAACAAAAAACAACGTCGGCAAATCCATCGTTTTATAAAAATTTAGCCTTACTGCACTCTAACCTTAAAGTAGAATATGACCCCTATGAAAGATCAAGATACTCTGCAGCGTTTTCTTTTTGATGGGACAGACACAAGGGGTGAAATAACTACCTTGGCGTCGAGCTATCAAAACATGGTCGCCTCGAAAAATTATCCCACGTCAGTCGCCTTATTGTTTGGTGAGTTTTTGGCGGCCGCCAGCCTACTTAGCTCCTCACTTAAGTATCCAGGAATAGTGAGCATACAAGCTTCAGGAAGCGGCCCAATATCAATGATTATGGCTGAATGCAGTCATGGCCAACAGTTACGCGGTATCGTGCGTGGCAATTTTGATGATCTTACCGCCAAGCAGCGGAGCGAGCGACAAGGAGTTTCAGTTCTCTTGGGTAAGTCGACGCTCGCCATTACCGTAGAGCCTGAAAATAGTGAGCGCTACCAAGGTATTGTGCCCATAGAAAGTGACATCCTAAGCGATTGTTTGGAATACTACTTCGAGCAATCTGTGCAGTTACCAACGAGAATAAGACTCGCCTCCAATGAAATCTGCGCAGCGGGAATATTGATTCAGCAAATGCCTAGTAGTCAAACGATAATCGAACAGCAGCATGAATGGCAGCATCTATGTACTTTATTCGGTACTATTAAATCTGGTGAGCAACTTGAATTGTCGCATAATGACCAATTATATCGGTTGTTCAATGAAGAGAAAGTTCGGCTATTTAAAGCTCAGATATTATCATTTTTTTGCAGTTGCTCTAGGCATAGAACCGAGCAAGCATTAGTGTCACTGGGCATTGAAGAATTACTTCAAACCTGCGAAGATCAAGGTCAGGTATTAATAACATGCCAGTTTTGTGCTGAACAATATGAGTTCACCAAAGATCAGGTAACGACGATGTTTAATCCAAGTAGTGGGTTATTACACTAACCTTGCCACAAGACGTTTTTCCTGTCTGATTTCCACGGTCATGACAACTAAAACCAGATAAATTAAGAGCTTATTTAGGGTGCTTTTACTTACTGTTAACCAAAATGTAGTCAATCGCCGATTTAACTTCGTCATCACTGCACGTCATACAGGTTCCACGTGCGGGCATAGCCCGTATACCATTGATCGCATTGGCGTAAACTGTTTCAAGGCCTTGCTCTAATCGCGCAGCCCAAGCACTAACATCTCCATACATTGGAGCACCCGCGACACCAGAATTATGGCAAGCCATGCAGTTGGTATTGTAAATGTCATCACCGGACCGGCCAGTGCCAGAGCTCATTTCTGGACTAGCCACAACGACCTGGCCCTCCATTACACTATGACCCACTGGCGCTATACGCTCGGCAACCTGTTGCTCTTGACTTGCCGTCAACGTCGAACCTTCGTCACTGCTGCTACAGCCCCACAATAGTAGACTAGTCGCTACAAATACTAAAACCAGATTCGGTCGGTTCATAAGGGGCTCCAATGAAGTTCAATCACAACGATAAATATCAATTTAGATCACCAATCGAGTTGGTGATCAAGATGCGCCACAGTATACATGGGTAAAAATGAATTCTCATTACTTAGGCTAAAAAATTAATAGGTTTCTGACGTTCTATTCTAAAGGCCTAATTCCAACAGAATTGCGTAACACCGACATTAAATCCTGACTATGCTGACGAGCTTTTCCAGCGCCCTGCTGCAGTACGCTCTCTACGCGAGAAGGATTTTCAATTAACTCCAGATACTTTTCTCGAGGCTTTTCTAGCTGACCGTTGATCAACTCAAATAATTGCTTTTTAGCTTCACCCCACGCAATACCCTCAGCAAAGGCCTCACGCATTGTTGCGGTCTGGTCAGGCGACGCAAAAGCCTGCCATATTTGAAACACCGTCGAGTCACCCGGATCCTTTGGTTCGCCCGGTTCCAAAAGGTTAGTTTTAATTTTGTTAATATGCTTTTTAAGCTGTTTTTCACTGAGAAATAGCGGAATAGTATTGCCATAGCTCTTACTCATCTTACGCCCATCAAGACCCTGTAGAACCGAAGCGTCATCATCAACCTGAGCACTAGGAAGTACGAAATGATCTCCATAGTGATGATTAAATCTCTGAGCAATATCTCTCGCCATTTCCACGTGTTGAATCTGGTCTCGTCCTACGGGAATCATGTGCGCATTAAACATTAATATGTCAGCGGCCATCAATATCGGATAACTAAATAAACCCATAGTCACCGCTGAATCAACATTTTCACCAGCTTCTTCATTGGCTTGCACTGCACCTTTATAAGCATGGGCCCGGTTCATTAAGCCCTTGGCCGTCATGCAGGTAAGAAGCCAAGTTAACTGGGGTATTTCAGGTATATCGGATTGACGGTAAAAAGTGACCTTATCAGGATCTAAGCCCAGCGCCAGCCAAGCCGCCGCGATTTCTAAAGTAGATTGATGAACTCTATCAGCATCTTGACACTTAATAAGAGCATGGTAGTCAGCTAAGAAAAAAAACGAATCAAAGGTACCGCTTAAGCTAGCTTCAACGGCTGGCCTGATGGCGCCTACGTAATTCCCTAAGTGGGGTGTGCCAGAGGTAGTAATCCCCGTTAAAACACGCTTTTTACTCATAAGTAATCTGCCATATTGATTCGAGCCCTATGATAATAGATATACCAGCTTACTCAAGTCCTACCGTTATTGCTTCGGCTTTATTGAAAAACTCGAGCAACACTCTGGATAAGCGCAAAGGATCGTCAGCACCCGTTATTTCCCGACAGGAGTGCATAGCCAACTGAGGAATGCCGACATCCAGGGTCGGCACGCCAAGCCTTGCAGCTGCGATTGGGCCTATTGTGCTACCGCAACCAAGATCATTACGAGACACAAAAGTCTGGACCGGTATATCTAACTCATCGCAAAGTTGCCTAAAAATACTAGAAGTCAGGCTGGTTGTAGCATAGCGCTGCTTTACATTTACTTTAACTACTGGCCCCCCATTTAATTTGGGTAGGTGTCCACCATCATGCTTATTTGAGAAATTTGGATGAGTTGCGTGGGCATTGTCACAAGACATCATTAAGGACTTGTTAATGATACGACTGGCTAGGCTAGTAGACCCACCCCCAGACAGTCGATCAATAATGGTCTCCAAGAAGGGGCCATCGGCCCCTACGGCAGAAACGCTGCCTACCTCCTCATGATCATTGCAGACCATCAAGCACGTATGAGCTCCACTCGAACTGGTCATCGCCTGTGCCGCCACAAAGCAGCTCAATAAATTATCCAACCGCGCCGATGAGATAAATTCACTATTAAGACCTATAACTGCTGCAGACTGGGTATCATACAAACATAATTCGTAATCAAGAACTGCGTCATCTTTATTAAGAAAGCGCTCCCGGAGTAGCCGCCGAAATGCTTGAGAGCTCTCACCCGCAGCCACAGAAGCTTCTTTTTCGAGCATTAAAATCGGAACAATATCGGTTTGAGCATTAATAGAATGGTCAGTGTTAGCATTCCGATCAAGATGTATTGCAAGGCTGGGTATCGTAGCTACCGCAGTCTTAAAATCAACTAGCTTTTGTTTTAGCTGATTCTTGGAATTCCGATAGACCACTCGACCAGCAATAGATAAATCTCGATCGAACCATGGGTTTAGTAGCGCGCCGCCATAAACCTCAACACCCAGCTGAAAATAGCCCTGTTTGCTAATATCAGGCTGAGGTTTCACCATTAAACAGGGACTATCAGTATGAGCCCCAACCAATCTTATCCCATTATTAGCGAGATCTTCATGGCCTACCACAAAGGCTATTATTGATGACCCATTGCGAGTCACGAAATGCTTATCTCCTGTCTTTAGTGTCCACTCGTCTGCTTCACTGAGCTCACTAAAGCCTGCCTTGCCAAGCATTTTCGCCATACTTAGAACTGCATGGAAAGGTGTCGGTGAAGCATCTAAGAACGCCAGTAAATCAGCATTAAAACTTTCCTGGTCCTGCTTTGTCATTATCGATCCCATTTAACTGTTAATCCTACCCTCGAAAGTATCATTATAGGGCGATTTATGCCCAACCAAAACTCTACACTTGCAATCTAGCCAAAAGACTAGAGGTGTCCCAGCGATTACCTCCCAGGGCCTCAACTTCTGCGTAATATTGATCTACAAGCTGGGCTACAGGCAAGGCACTACCATTGGTCTTGGCCTCCTCTAAAGCAAAAGATAGGTCTTTACGCATCCATTCCACAGCGAAACCATGTTCGTATTCCCCTGCCAACATAGTCTTATATCGATTCTCCATTTGCCACGATTGAGCAGCACCTTTTGATATAACATTGACCACCTGATGGGCATCTAACCCAGCTCGCTGAGCAAAATTAAGGCCCTCAGCAAGACCCTGCACTAAGCCGGCAATACAGATCTGATTAACCATCTTACACAGCTGCCCACTCCCGGTAGGGCCCATTAATGTCACTGCCTTTGAAAAACAGGCCACAACACTTTCTATTTTGGCGAAATCCTCGCCGCCACCTCCACACATTACCGTTAGCTGACCGCCTTGTGCACCCTGCTGTCCCCCTGAAACCGGAGCATCGATAAACCCACATTCATGCAGGCTAGCTTCATTCGCCAAATTCTTTGCTAAATCAGCAGAGGTAGTAGTATGGTCAACTAATATTGACCCGGATTTGATCGTAGAAAAAACACCCTCGCTGCCCATGGTGACGGCCAACACATCTTTATCATTACCAACACAAATAAAAACAATGTCCGCATTTTTAGCCGCACCACCTGGAGTATTAGCCATACTGCCAGAAAACTCAGTCATCCATCTTTCTCCAATCGTACCTGTCCGATTGTAAACAGTCACCGAATGTCCGGCTTTGCTTAACCACCCGGCCATGGGATAGCCCATGACACCCAGCCCAATAAACCCTACTTTTATACCCATACCAAAAGACCCTTATGTTCAACATACCTTCGCTTTTGTCTTACCATTAATATCTGCAAAATCTACAAAGAACCCCTTAAACGTTTTCTTTTTTGCCAGGCCTCTGACCCACGCAGGTAAACCAAGTCTACCGAGTCAACCGGCACCGCCATTCCTCGCTGAAATCCTTCTATTGCCAAATAAAGTAAGTCTTGAGCATCCGGATAGATCGCGACTAAGCGAGTATAATTTTCCATTTCATCGAGAAAAAGCATATGCCCCTCCCCAATAATAGCCTCAGGTTTATGCTCATCAACAAGCGTCAGAGCATTAGACCTGCTGAGCAACTGATCTGTAATCAGGGGTGACGCAAATCCTAAATCATTGACCTCATAGCAACCACAATTAAACTCATCCATTCGAGCATCGATGAGCGGCATTATGATTCTCCGTGAACCAGGCTCACCATTTAATGAATCTCGAGCCAAACGACTATAAGAGGCGACCATAACATGGAGGGTGGACATCGGTATCACAGGAATATCAAGTCCGAACGCTAGACCCTGGACGACAGCAAAACCGATGCGTAGCCCTGTAAAGGAACCAGGCCCGATTGTGGTGCCTATGACATCTAATTGGTTGAGCTCAACGCCAGCCTCAGTTAAGATCTCATCGACCATCGACATTACCAGTCGGGTGTGCGACCTAGGTTCTTCGGAGTAACGCCTAGTCATTCTCCCTTGAAATAACAAAGCTACCGAACAGGCTGTGGTAGACGTTTCAATGGCGAGGGCAGTTGTCATTAGTCATTTCTCACTTATTTAACGATATCTTATCGCTCAGATGGCCCATTATGGACCCTAAAAAAAATCCCCAACCGGAAGATTGAGGACATTTCCGTATAGCTCTCGTTAGGCTATCAGGATTTTCTTACAGCGACCACAGGTTAAAAGCGCAGATATGTGTAATCACCTAGTCAATCAGGTGCTAATTTTTACTTGTTAAGTGCCTCTACAAGTCGCTCCTGCACATCCGAAAGCAAGCCTAAACCGCTGACAGAAGAAAAAGTTGGCGCTGGATTACCACTAGTAGCAAGTTCGGTGTAAAAATTGACCAATGGCTTAGTTTGTTTGTGATACACATCTAGGCGATTACGTACTGTCTCTTCGCTATCATCCGGCCTCTGCATAAGTGGTTCACCGGTTTCATCGTCTAGGCCCACATTATTTGGCGGGTTGTGCTCAATGTGATAGATACGTCCAGAACCTTCATGGACACGGCGCCCACTTAATCGGGCAACAATTTCCTCATCTACCACTGCAATCTCTACTACCGCATCAATCAAAATCCCAGCATCAACAATTGCTGTAGCCTGCGGAATTGTTCGTGGAAATCCATCAAACAAGAATCCATTTTGACAATCCGACTGTTCCACTCGCGCTCTTACCAACGCAATGATTAACTCGTCAGACACTAGGCCACCAGATGCCATAACATCTTTAACTTCAAGCCCCAAAGGAGTCTCGGCCTTAATAGCAGCACGTAACATATCACCTGTAGATATCTGCGGAATAGCGTACCTTTCAGTAATAAACTGTGCCTGCGTTCCCTTGCCTGCTCCAGGTGGGCCTAACAAAATCACCTTCATGAATACTATTCCTCAACTCTGATATAACGTGTCAGCTGGAAAGATGCAGCTTTTCTGGACTTCAGCCATCAAGCTAATGGGGGCGTACCATACAGGGATTGCGATTATCGGACAACCCTAGGACAGCGCCATTACACTTTATCAGACGGCCTTATACTAATGAGCAATATCACTCAGATTGCTTGACTTTGTTCCACAACAATTCGAGCTCACTGGTAGATAACTTTTGAATTTTCGCTCCACCAGCCAAAGTCTCGACCTTATCAAAACGACGTTTAAATTTAGCGTTAGCTGCTCGCATTGCCGTCTCGGGATTGACCTCTAGATGTCGAGCCAAATTAACACAACTAAATAACAAATCCCCAAGTTCCTCTGTAATCGCGGCTGAATTCCCGATGGATATCTCTGCCTCCAGTTCATCTATTTCTTCTTTAACCTTCTCTATGACGCCAGCAGTCGTCGGCCAATCGAATCCGACTGAAGCCGCGCGCTTTTGCAGTTTTGTTGCACGACTCAGTGCTGGCATTGCAAGGGGTATATCATCGAGGACTTTAATCTCGCCCTTTTCAGAACGCTCTTGTTTCTTTAACGACTCCCAGACCTTCTTAATATCCCCAACCTCAGCTACATCGGCATCACGAACAGACTCCAAGGTGCCATCTGGAAACACATGAGGGTGACGTCTTAATAATTTTTCAGTGATCTTGGAGGTAATCTGATCAAAATCAAACCGACCTTGCTCTTTCCCAAGCTGGCTGTAAAAAATAATTTGAAATAATAAATCACCTAATTCCTCACTTAAATGCTCCAGGTCATCGCGTTCAATAGCATCAACAACCTCATACACCTCCTCCAGAGTGTGACTTGCTATTGACTGGTAATTTTGCTTCAGATCCCAAGGGCAGCCGGTCAAAGGGTCGCGTAAGCGCTTCATGAGATAAATCAGGTCATCAATACTGTATTTATTTGCTGGCATCTTATTCATAGCTTTTTAATCACTAATAAAGAGTCAAAGGGTGCAAACATGCCCCCAACGTATTGGCTTAACCTATCATTACTAGGCATAAATCCCTGAGGATAAATAACGATCTCCTCTATCGCAGATAATTGTAACAATAACCGAATTCTCCAGTGTTTTAGATAACTCAAGAGCCGCGAAAACTGCACCTCCAGAGGACGCTCCACAAAATATACCCTCCTCTCGAACTAGTCGGCGCATAGTGTTCTCGGCGTCTGTCTGTGATATATCGATAACTTGATCAATATTTTTCTCATTAAAAATACCTGGCATATAAGCTTGTGGCCACCGACGAATTCCTGGGATAGAGGCTCCGTCTTCGGGCTGTAATCCAATTATTTGAACATTTTGCCCGTTGTACCCATCGAGCTGACAAAATGTGTAACCTTACCCTCGGTATCTCTCCAAATTTCTGGGCCCGTACCCTGAAAATGAGATAGTGAGTTATCGGTATTGTTAAATTGGTCCAGTACCACGCCCTGGCCTTCAGATTGCATTTGCATAGCAAGGTCGCGGGCGCCTTCCATTCCCTGCTCACGACTTACCTCAATTAACTCAGCGCCATAGGCACGCATGGCCATTTTTCGTTCCGTCGTTGCACTATCGGGCATTATTAAGGTCATCTGATAACCCATCATCACAGCTGCCATGGCAAGCGCTATTCCGGTATTACCGCTAGTAGCCTCAATCAGTCGATCTCCGGGCTTGATGTCTCCGCGGGCTTGCGCATTAACTATCATACTCATCGCTGGACGATCCTTAACGCTCCCAGCCGGATTGTCACCCTCAAGCTTAGCCAAGATAATATTGGAGGTATTGCCAGGCATTCTCTGGAGCCTAACCAATCGAGTATTACCAATACACTCATCAATGGTGGGATATTCCATAGCCTGCTCTACGCGAAAAAATATCTGAATGTAAGATCAGGAAAGAGGATAAATTAACTACCCAATAAAATAGCATAGGCGATGGCATAATGCCGCTCATCGGCCAGACTCAAAAGGACTTTATGAGCGCCTTGTTCAGCCATAATGCGTGCCGCACCGCCACATAGAACAACCTCAGGCGCACCCTTAGCATTATTAGTTATGTTCATATCCTGAAAGCTAACGCCGTGCCCAATGCCGGTTCCTAAGGCCTTAGCAATAGCCTCTTTCGCTGCGAAGCGCTTGGCCAGATACGCTGCTTTATTTTGACTAGCCTGATATCGCTGTAATTCATCGCTCGTTAAAACTCGCTTTGCAAAACTATCACTCTGGCGCTCAAGAATATCTGTCATTCGAGCGATTTCAACAATATCGGTTCCTATATTCACTACCATTATCTAGATTCCGCAGGCAAATTATTGTTCTTGTTGTCAATGGTTTCTAAGTGCTGCCGATACAATTCTCGGCTGTGTAACGGACGCCCATCGAGGTAAAAGTCTATCACGCCTCGCAATAACTGTTTAGCTGTTCGTGTTACTGATATCTTCTCAAAATTCCCTTCATTTAGGGCGATTAAATCGGCTCCAAGGTACGCTCCAGAAGCCGCCTTTACATGACTAGCCATCTCGATCAAACCTCGCTCAGGCACATAGTTATAAAGTTTGTCTGCTATCAGCGCAGAACCATGCAACGCCTCGGAATCTAACGCCAACCCATACCCCAACTCTTCAAGTAGACTTATCTCAAGATGTCGAAGCATAATTTGATCAAAGGAATTAATCACCAGTCCGGATAAAAACTGACTATATTGCTGATAAAGATATTCATGAGGATCATGCTCATGGAGTAGTCGATAGAAAAGCTCGTTGACATACAACCCAGTAAATAGGCTTTCACTTTGCAGAAATGCCGGTGCTTGCATAGCATCAGCTTGGGTGAGAGTCTTTAGTTCCCCGCGACCCTGCCAGCTAAACTGGTGCTCTGTATAGGGAAAAAGTGCTCTTGTAATACCCTTTTTGTTGGGTCGTCGGTAGCCCTTTGCAACACATCGTATCCGACCATAGTTTTTACTGAACAGGTCGACTAAAAGACTGGTTTCACGATAGGGCATGGTGTGTAAAACAAAACCCAATTCGGAATCAACCTTCACGACAATTTACTCATCCATGTAGCCCAAACTACGCAGTGCTCTTTCGTCATCCGACCAACCGCTACGAACCTTCACCCAGGTTCGAAGCATTACTTTACAGCCTAGTAAACTTTCGATATCAGCGCGCGCTTGTTCACCTATCTTTTTTAAACGTTCACCATTGGTTCCTATGATGATCTTCTTCTGCCCATCGCGCTCCACAAGGATTAACGCACTAATGTGTGTTATCTTTTTCTCAGCACGAAACTCTTCGATTTCTACAGTGACCTGATAGGGAACCTCGGCACCCAATTGACGCGTGATTTTTTCACGGACTATTTCAGCCGCCAAAAATTTTTCGCTTCGATCCGTAATTTGATCTTCCGGATATAAATGCATTTTTTGTGGAATATAACCCTGAATTTTTATCTCAAGCTCGTCTAGATTAGTTCTGCGCAGAGCGGATAAAGGTATGAATTCTTTCGCATTAACTTTGCTGGATAGGAATTTTAGATGAGGTAACAACGCCTCTTTATCTTCAATCATATCAACTTTATTAACAGCTACAATAAGAGGCACATCATTGTTTGAGAGATATTTAGCAACATATTCATCAGCTTCACTCCACTCAAAACGATCAACCACAAAAATCACAACGTCCACGTCTGCAATAACGCTAGCCGCGGAGCGGTTCATTACTCGATTAATAGCACGCTCTTGATTCGTATGAATGCCTGGAGTATCAACGAAGATCATCTGGAACTCACCCTCAGTCTTTATCCCAAGTAATGTATGCCGGGTAGTCTGAGGCTTTCGTGAAGTGATACACAGCTTTTGCCCCAACAGATGATTAAGCAAGGTCGACTTGCCAACGTTAGGACGACCCACAATGGCCACATAACCACAATACTTCTGTTCTGATGTCACTTAGATTTCTCCACTTCCTCTAATAATTGTTCGGCAACCATTTGCTCTGCCCGTCTGCGACTACTGGCGGTGGCGGTCATCGCAGTTTCAACCGCACCAATCTTACAACTCACTGTAAACAGGCGGCTATGGGCCTCCCCTCCGGTGCTGACCAACTGATAGTCCGGTAACGGCTTATTTCGATGTTGCAACCATTCTTGAAGAGTGGTTTTTGCATCCTTAACTGGCTGAGCTTGTAATGCACTATCGAAAAAAGATTGAAACCAAGCGGTGACAATCTCACGAGCCGCCTCAACCCCTCGATCTAAATAAACAGCGCCAATCAGCGCTTCTACAGTATCGCCGAGGATCGAATCTCGTCGGTGACCGCCACTTTTCATTTCTCCTGAGCCAAGTAATAGGTCAGGTCCAAGCGCTAATTGCTTTGCCACTTCTGCAAGGGACTCCCCTCGCACGATATGAGACCGCATACGGCTTAAGTCACCCTCACGGGCCTGTGGAAATTCACGATAAAGAAAATCTGTTACCACTAAACCTAAAATTGAATCGCCTAGAAATTCAAGTCGTTCGTTATTTTCCGTTGCCACACTTCGGTGTGAAAGTGCCAGAATTAACAGATCCGGATCGATAAATTGGTAACCTAACCGCTTTTGAAGCTGGCCGATATTATTTGCCACCGTGAACACTCAAATTCATTAGGAATAAAGTCCGTAAAAGATCTCTGATCACCATTGTAACATCGCCAGGCATTTCTCAAGGCCTAGGATGGAGAAAAACACCAAATAACAGACAGCTACTGAATTTTACCAGCCCTGGAGAAGCTAGGTACACTAAGGAAATCGTCCCAAAACATCCAGCGGGCAAATGCTTTCCCCACAATACGCTCTTCTGGCACTGGACCCCAGACCCGGCTATCGCTAGAGTTATCTCTACTATCACCCATCATAAAATAATGGCCCTGCGGAACCACTGCAGAAAAATTCAGGCTTATTCGCGTGGGCGGAACACGTTTTTGGATACTATGTTCAACACCATCGAGATCCTCCGTCATTACCACCGACCTAGGAGCTCCAGCCTGTATGGCCGTATCAGTTTGAGTCATAGTTGTATTGTTCACATACAGCTTACCATTGATGACCTGGATCTTATCGCCCGGCAGACCAACCAATCGCTTAATAAAATAGCGATCTTCATGTGGTGGGAAAAACACAACAACATCACCGCGCTTTGGACTGGCAACATCGAATATTTTAGTCCGTAAAACGGGTAGCCTTAATCCGTAACTCCATTTGTTCACTAAAATGAAATCGCCAACTTTTAAAGTTGGCACCATAGATTTAGAGGGAATTTGAAACGGCTCAATGAGAAAAGAGCGTAATACCAGCACCAGACCCAGCACTGATGCTAGAGAAGCTGCAAATTCGATTAGGCCTTCTTCCTGTTTAACCAGAAACTTGTTCATGAGCCAAAATACCAACGAAATTAAAAATACGACCGTTAGTATTAATTCAAAATTAAAATCCACAATTCATTCCTTTACTGACAGCTATTTAAGTTTTCAGGACGGCCAAGAATGCATCCTGCGGGATTTCGACGTTACCCACTTGTTTCATACGCTTCTTGCCCGCTTTTTGCTTCTCAAGTAACTTCTTTTTGCGCGACACATCACCACCATAGCATTTCGCAGTAACATTTTTGCGCAAAGCTTTCACCGTTGTGCGTGCTATCACACTTCCGCCAATAGCCGCTTGAATAGCAACATCAAACATTTGCCGCGGAATCAATTCTTTCATCTTATCCGCTAGCTTACGCCCTTTTTGAATCGAATGATCGCGATGAGTAATCGCAGCGAGAGCATCAACCCTGTCGCCATTGATTAAAATATCTAGCTTTACCAAAGCGGCTGCTTCAAAACGAACAAAATTATAGTCCAGAGATGCAAACCCGCGACTAACCGATTTTAATCGATCAAAAAAGTCCATCACCACCTCGCTCATAGGTAGCTCATAGCGAATTGACACCTGACCACCCACAAACTGCATATCTTTTTGGATGCCGCGTTTTTGAACACACAGAGTAATAACATTACCCACATAATCTTTGGGCACCAAAATATTGGCCTCACAAATCGGCTCTCGCATCTCCTCGATTTGACCGGGATCAGGTAAATCAGAGGGGTTGGACATGTACAAAGTCTCCCCTTTAGAGGTAATAATTTCATAAACTACGGTTGGTGCGGTAGTAATCAAGTCAAGATTATATTCTCGTTCAAGTCGCTCTTGTATGATTTCCATATGCAACATACCAAGAAACCCACAACGGAACCCAAAGCCTAATGCGTCTGAACTTTCAGGCTCATAAAATAGAGAGGCATCGTTGACCGCCAACTTACTTAGGGCTTCACGAAACTCTTCAAAATCGTCTGAGTCTACTGGGAACATACCAGCATAGACCTGCGGCTTAACACGTTGGAATCCGGGCAAAGCGTCTACATCTGAAGTCGCTAGTGTCGTCACGGTATCCCCAACGGGCGCACCCATTATGTCTTTGATGCCGGCCACCATAAAGCCAACCTCTCCCG